>ERZ778029.866-NODE-866-length-37879-cov-59.242016_pt1 | contig 37879 bp, 36 predicted proteins | sample MGYA00375759_ERZ778029 | MGnify/ENA primary metagenome ERZ778029 (study PRJEB29350, sample SAMN05389819) | bioreactor metagenome | isolation source: Ammonium sulfate bioreactor | place: South Africa: University of Cape Town | collected 2014-04-04 ...
TGTATGGGGCAACCATATCCTTGCCCAGGCCCTAGCACTCTCTTGCGGCGCCCGGCATTCCGCGCTACCGCTTGAAGCCACCGTGCTGCATGGGACCTCCCCTTCCGACAAACACCTTGTCGTACTCGACTTCCTGGAGGGGAAAGCGTCCTATTCAGATGCGTATGGCTGGCGCGAAAGCCTCAAGGAGCTTGAAAAACACTGGTTTCAGCCTCTTTTCGCCATGGTAAAACAGGGCAAGCTTCACCAACTGAAGCTCTCGGTCCTCGGAAAAAAGGGGAATAAGGATTTCACGATAAGATCCGGGGACATGAAAAAATTCTGGCGCACGACAAAACCGATCTCTGTCCATGCGGACTGAGCCAGCAGTTTTAAACCTAAATCCGGTAACTGACCGCTTGTGTTAGTTTAAAACCCTGATTCACAAATACTTTCGCGACACTCGACGTTCACCTGTATGGTGCGTTCGCTACAGAGCGGATTAGGTTAAACCGGGAATTTCAAGGAAAGGTGTCTTGCCAGGTGCGCTTCAGTGGCACGAAGGTGCCCGTACGCCTAGAGTCGATATTCTTCAAATAGTCATATTCTAGGTACACTATATCGCTTATCATATAACAGGCTCTAATAGGGATACCAATAGCTCTTTCGGCTTATTTTTGGCAAACGTGTTAGTGCTCCCAGGGAGAAGGAAGGAAAAGGAAGGCTTTCACCCGATGCCGGAGGAATCAGCAGCCGACCGAATTCGCGGACAAAATGAATAATCATGAAAGGAAAAATCGTGAACAATCTGGATCTGTTCGAAACATTGATGAATTGCGAAACGGTGGAAGAACTTCATGCAAGCGCTACCGCCATTGTTCGCGGAATGGGGTTCGAGCACTTTCTTTATGGTGTGCAGGTGAATACGTCCCTGACACGGCCGTACAGATTCATCCTCAGTTGCTATCCCGAGGAATGGCGTACGCATTACGACCAGGAAGGATATGCGAGCGTCGATCCTACCGTTATACACTGCGCCACGGCGGCGACTCCAGTAATCTGGAAGAACGAGCTTTTCAAGGGGCGAAAAGAGACGCGCATCCGCAGCGAAGCCAGGGATTCCGGCCTCGTGAGTGGTGCAAGCTTCCCTGTGCATGGGAGACGCGGCGAAGCAGCAATGCTGAGTCTTGCCACATCGCGTGAATCCCGGGAGACCCAGAACGACATTTTAGCCATGATGGGCCAATCCCAACTCTTGACGTGCTTCCTGCACGAGGCGATACAGCGCGTCGTGCTCAGTAAAGGACCTCTTCCCTTGAAAAAAATCAATCTGACGGAACGCGAAAAAGAATGCCTGCTCTGGGCAGCAGAAGGAAAAACGGGATGGGAAATCGCTACGATCGTCAACATATCGGAAAGAACAGTGACTTTCCATTTACAAAACGCGGCACAGAAAATGGGTGTGGTGAATCGCCAGCAAGCTATTTCCCGCGCGCTTTCCATGGGATTGATCGAGCCCCGTACCATAACCTGACACGATCCAGACACAGGAAGGAAGGGTTCGAAGCCAGCATTCTTTCTGCGCACGCTGGAGTTCTTCAGGGGTCGTCCCGGGCACCCGCTATCAGGGATAAATTTTCAGACTCTTCAGACTCCATAGTCACCTCCACCATCACCGGAGCATGGTCGGAAGGTCGCTCAAGCTTACGTGTTGCCCTGTCTATAGTGCACGCGGTGCAAATCTTCGCCAGCTCCGGACTCAGCAATATGTGATCGATCCGCAATCCCATGTTCCGGCGAAAGGCCATCATCCGATAATCCCACCAGGTATAGGATTTCTCCGGCTGGTCGAATAACCGGAAGCTATCTGCGAATCCCAGGCCGAGCACCTCCCGGAACGCTTCTCTCTCTGGCTGGCTGAAAAGCACCTGACCCTCCCACAAAGTCACATCATGCACATCGCACTCTTCAGGAGCGATGTTGAAATCGCCTAGAAGCACCAGTTTCTGGTGTTTGGTCAACAACTCGCGCAGCCAGGCATTGAGCGCACCCAGCCATTTCAGCTTGTATTGATATTTTTCCGACAGCAGACTTTGCCCGTTCGGAACGTACACGCAAATGACGCGTACATCATCGTATATTGCCGAGAGAATGCGTTTCTGGTCATCGATAAAACCGGGTATTGCCGTGACAACTTCGCGGCCAGCGCGCTTGCTGAGCAATGCGACGCCGTTATAGGTTTTTTGGCCGGCATAGATCGCGTGATATCCCGCGGCAGAAATTTCGGCCACGGGAAAATTTTCATCCTGCAGCTTGGTTTCCTGCAAACACAATATATCCGGCTGGTTGGCGGCCAGCCAGTCCAGGACGTGGGGAAGGCGGATTTTGAGGGAATTGACATTCCAGGTAGCGATTTTCATACGTTTATTTTATCAAATCCGCCTTTCTGGATGAGATCGGCGACACAAATACTGAATGACAGGCTTCTTGCGGTGTAATATCACGGCTTGGGATATCTGGCATGGCAATCTTGCCTTTCCCTGGAACAAGCGGATTCTCGTACGCTGTGGCCGGCGGCATTTGCTCTCGTCAAGGTGGCCAGTCCGGCCGGTGTTGCTCGGTTGGCAGCAGTGTTGCCGGAAAATCCTATATCTCCGAACAAAGGCGAAGGACGACCGAATATGAAAACTTCACATGACTCAGAATTTGGCCTGGCCGACTGGCAACGATTGTTGCGCTCCGTCGGGGAAGATCCTCAACGCCAGGGACTGGTCGAGACTCCCCATCGCGTTTCGCGCGCCTGGGCTCATTGGACTCGAGGCTATCAGCAAGATCCTGCCACGATACTCAAGACATTTGCGGATGGGGGCGAGTGCTACGACGAGTTGATTGTTGTCAGGCAGATACCGGTTTACTCGCATTGCGAACATCATCTCGCTCCTTTTTTTGGGCATGCGGCCATTGGCTATCTCCCGGCCGGACATATTGTCGGATTGTCGAAACTGACGAGATTGGTCAACTGTTTTGCGGCACGGTTACAGGTGCAGGAACGGCTCACCCAGCAAATTGCCCAATCCCTGCTTGAGCACCTCCAACCCAAAGCGGTCGGCGTGGTTATCCGATGCCGCCACATGTGCATGGAATCCCGTGGCATCGCTGTTGCAGGCGAGGAGACCGTAACCTCCGCAATGCTTGGCGATCTCAAGACCAACGCCGCGCAGCGCGCCGAATTTCTAGCACTGTCTCAATAGGATAAGATAGAACCAGGAGAAAGCCGGGCAGGCTAATCCTCTCTATCTCTACGTTGCTGTCACGCGTTTCCCCTCAACATTTCGGCCGCATGCTGGCGCGTCGTTTCAGTGATCTTTTGTCCTCCAAGCATTCGCGCGATCTCTTCGATTCGCTCCTGATCCGCAAGCACGGCAATCTGGCTGGTGACCTGGCCCCGAGCGGGATCGAGCGACTTGCTCACTTGCCATTGATGGTCCCCGGCAGATGCCACCTGCGGCAGATGAGTGATGCACATAACCTGCCGTTCCCTCCCCAGTTTTTTCAGCAACCCTCCCACGATCTCCGCCACCCGCCCGCCGATACCCACATCTACCTCGTCGAATATGAGAGTCGGCGCAGTACCGAGCTTACTGGTAATAACCTGTATAGCCAGGCTGATGCGTGACAGCTCTCCCCCGGAGGCGACCTTTGCCAGGGAACGCAACGGCGAGCCGCCATGCGCAGACACCTGGAACTCGATATGTTCCATGCCGGATGCGGAGGGTTGCGGATGCGCGGTCAGCGCCACCGAAAATTCCCCGCCGGCCATCGCCAGTGTCTGCATGGCTGCAGTTACCTGCTGACCAAGCTGGTCTGCTGCTTTTTTCCGCTCCGCGCTCAACTGCTCGGCGGACTGGAGATATTTTTCCCGGGCTGCAGCCTCTTCGCGCGCCAGCATCTCACCGTCACCGCTATGGTCGAGTTCCTCCAGGCGGCGGGAGGCTGTGCCCAGCAGCTCCGGTAATTCGGGGGGAGTGGTTCGATATTTCCGGGCCATGGCATGAATCGTGGATAGGCGCTCCTCCAGTCCGGACAGCTGCTCGGGATCGAGATCAAGACTCTGCCGGTAGCGCGATAATTCATACACCGCTTCCTGCAACTGAATCTGCGCCGATTCCAGCAAATCGAACACTGCCTGGAGATTGGCATCGCAGCGAAGCAAATCATGCAGGCGCGAGATTACCGAATTGATCTGCGAAAGCGCAGCGGATTCCCCCTCGGATAGCACCTCTAGTCCGGTTTGCGCTGCTTCGAGCAGGCTTGCGGCGTGAGACAGCCGGCTGTGATCGGCTTGCAACGTCTGCCACTCGGCAGGCATGAAGTTCAATGCGGAAAGTTCGCTTACCTGGCGTTCCGCCTGTTCGCGTTCCTGCATCAGCGAGGCCGCGTTCTTCTCCCATGCCGATCGCTGCCGGACTAAATCCTGCCAGTGATCATAAGCTCCCTTTACCGTCCGCGCCAATTCGAGGCTTCCGGCGAATTCATCCAGCAAAGCGCGCTGGGCCTCGCTGCGCAGCATCGACTGATGCGCATGCTGGCCATGAATATCCACCAGCTTTTCCCCTGCCGCGCGCAATTGCTGCATAGTGGCAACACGCCCATTGATAAAGCCGCGCGATCGCCCCTGGATATCCACGGTACGGCGCATCAGGCAACCGCTGCTATCATTCCCGTCGCTTTCAAACCCGTTTTCATGCAACCAGTCTTCCATCTGCGGCAACCCGGCAGTATCGAACTCCGCGCTGATATCGGCTCGCTCGCAACCGTTGCGTATCTGGGACGGGTCGCTGCGCTCGCCCAGAACCAGCGAAAGCGCATCGATGAGGATGGATTTGCCCGCGCCGGTTTCGCCAGTGAGCACGGTAAAACCGGGAACGAACTCCAGCTCCATCTGATCGACAATGACAAAATCACGAATGCCGAGAAACTTCAACATGCCGGATTCCTGGGCAGGCCGCTCCATCCCAGCTTCTCCCGAAGCATGCGGTAATAGCTGTGATCGGCTGCATGCAGCAACGTTACCTCGTGCGGAGAACGCCGCACGATGATTCTGTCATTTTCCTGCAAATCGAGGTGTGAATGGCTGTCGGAATGCACGCGGGCTACCGCAGTCCGATGCATCAGAATTTCAACCGCAGCGTCAGGCCCGACCACGATAGGACGATTGCTCAGCGTATGCGGACTCACCGGCACCAGGGCGATCAAATCGAGGGTGGGATGAAGGATCGGGCCGCCCGCGGACAAGGCGTAAGCAGTGGAACCGGTAGGCGTGGCGATGATAAGCCCATCGGAACGCAACGAGTAGACATATTCACCATTGATCCGCACTTCGAACTCGATCATGTTACCCCCTACCCCGCGGCTCACCGCGACATCGTTCAGCGCCAGGGCACTGAAGGCAATGGCTTCATCGCGCAGCACTTCCACATACAGCAACATGCGCCGTTCCTCCACGTATTTGCCATCGAGCATGGAGTCGAGCGTTTTCAGCATGGTTTCGATCGAAAGATCGGTAAGGAATCCGAGACGGCCCTGATTGACGCCGACCAGCGGAACATCGAACGGGGCAAGCTTGCGTGCGATATTGAGCATGGTTCCGTCGCCGCCCAACACGATGGCCAGATCCGCCTGCCTGCCGATATCCTCCATCGTCATGGCGGTATATTTTTTCTCCGGCATGTTTTCTGCGGTAAGGCAGTCCACTACCACCTCCAGCTTGCGGGCTTCCAGGTACAGACCCAGGCGTAACAAAGGGGCGATAATTTCCGGGTTTTTATGCTTGCCGATCAGGGCTACGGTTTGAAAAGGAAAACTCATCGCTGGAAATAATCTGAATGCTTCCGGGCTAAAAACAGGACTGCTTGTCGTCAGTAACGCTTTTCCGATTAAACCATATCGGACTTCCGCTGACAAAGAATTCAGCGTTAATCGACAACCATGCCGGGTGATTGGCGCGCGGTGGCGGCAACTCGAAGGAGACCAGGACATTATCCCGGTTTATGGCGCCATCCATGAATTTTTGTCACGACCAAGTGCCTAACAAAGCCTATACATGGCTCTTACACAGCTCCTAAACCCGAGCCCAGCCATCGAAATGAATCCTGGTGTAAAATAATTGAATGCTTAATCAACGCGCGAAAATTTTGCTCAAGACCCTGGTGGAGCGATATATCAGGGAAGGCCAGCCGGTAGGTTCGCGCTCGCTTTCAAAATTTTCGGGCCTTGATCTGAGCGCCGCGACCATCAGGAATGTAATGGCTGACCTTGAGGAAATGGGTTTCGTCGCCAGCCCCCACGCCTCTGCCGGACGCGTTCCCACTCATCGCGGCTACCGTTTCTTCGTGGATGCGCTACTGGTGGTGAAACCGCTCGACATGATTGAAATTCATCAGCTCGAAGGGCAGTTGCATCCGGAGAATCCTTCGCGGTTGATCAGCTCCGCCTCGCAATTGCTGTCGGAGCTGACCCGCTTCGCGGGGGTGGTAGTCACACCAAAGCGGAGCAGCGCGATATTTCGCTACATCGAATTCATGTCCTTGTCGGACAAACGCATCCTGCTTATCATCGTGACCCCTGAGGGCGACGTCCAGAACCGGGTTCTTTTCACCGATCGGTCTTACAGCCAGACCGAACTGATAGAAGCAGGAAATTTCATCAACCAAAATTATGCCGGCTGTGCGATAGATGAGATCCGAAGCCGGCTGCAAAGCGAATTGAAACAGCTTCGGCATGACATGACGACGCTCATGACCGCGGCGATAGAAGCTGGCGGTGAGGCCATCCGGGAAAACAGCGAAGTGGTGGTGGTGGCGGGCGAACGCAAGCTGCTCGATGTGCAGGATTTATCCAGCAACATGAACAGCCTGAAGAAATTGTTCGATCTATTCGAGCGCAAGACTGCTTTGCTGCAACTGCTGGAGTTGAGCCGAACGGCGGAGGGCGTCCAGATTTTCATTGGAGGAGAGTCGGGCATGGTGACGCTGGACGAATGCAGCGTCGTGACCGCGCCTTACGAAGTGGATGGCCGGATAGTCGGTACTGTCGCGGTCGTCGGGCCGACACGCATGGCTTACGAAAGAGTCATTCCAGTCGTGGATGTAACCGCCCGGCTGCTGTCGAGCGCACTGTCGCATCAATAACCATCCTGGCTTTGGTCAACGAGTGCCCCCATATCGCGAAATCGCTGATCTGCCCATCCCACATCCCTTATCACCCAAATTGCCCACATTGCCCACACTTGAAAATCCCGATATCAGCCCTGCAACATGGGTCAGGGCGAGCCCAGGAGTGAAGCCAGCAGAAAACCCTGCCATTTCCAAGAAAAAAGGAATAGCGTGAGTTCTTCCGAGCCTGCCTACCATCATGGTACGCCAGATCGAACAGGAGTTTTACTGATCAATCTCGGCACGCCCGATGCTCCCACTGTGCAAGCGCTGCGGCCTTACCTCAAGCAGTTCCTGAGTAATCCGCGTGTAGTGGAATTCCCCCGGTTGCTCTGGTGGCCCATTCTCAATGGCATCATTCTTCCGACCCGTCCGGAAAAATCGGCGGAAAAATATGCGCAGATCTGGATGCCGGAGGGTTCGCCTCTGAAAATCCACACCATCCGCCAGACCCAGCTTTTACGCGATATCCTCGCGGAGCGCATCGGCCCCGCGCTCATGGTGGAATACGCCATGAGCATTGGAAGCCCTTCCATCGCCAACATATTGCGGCGGATGAGGCGAGATGGCTGCGAGCGCATCCTGGTGCTGCCGCTTTATCCCCAGTATGCCGCCAGCAGTACTGCCTCCGCGTTTGACGAAGTGTTCGCGCAACTGGCAAAGATGCGCAACGTTCCCGCCATACGGACAGTGAAGCATTATCACGACAACAGAGGCTACCTGGGTGCACTGGCGCAGAATGTGCGAGATTACTGGAACAAGACGGGCAGGCCGGATAAGCTCGTCATCAGCTTTCATGGCATCCCTCGTTCCGCTTTCGAAAAAGGTGATCCGTACCACTGCGAGTGCCAAAAAACCGGCCGGCTATTGGCCGAGTCGCTGCAACTGAGTCAGGATCAGTACCGGATCTGCTTTCAATCCCGTTTCGGCCGGGAGGAATGGCTGAGTCCCTACACCGCGGCCACTCTCCAGGAGCTTGGCAGGCAGCAGATAAGGCGGATCGATGTGGTCTGTCCGGGCTTTGTTTCGGATTGCCTGGAAACCCTGGAGGAAATTGCCATGGAGGGCAGGAACATGTTCCTGCAGGCTGGAGGACGGGAATTTCATTATATTCCGTGCCTCAACGAGCGTGCGGACTGGATACGCGCACTCTCGGATATTGCTATCGCCAACCTGCAAGGCTGGGTGCGAATGGAACCAGCAGAAGATCAGGGTGAAGAAGAAGCAACCGAGTCACGGCGCCGGGCGCTGCAGATGGGTGCACGCATCTGATATCCGTCCCTAAAAGGCTGTTGGCGCCCTGTGCAACCCGCCCTATAGCGAACTCACTACGCAGGTGAACGTTGAGTACCGCGAAAGTCTTTGCGGATCATGGCTCCAAACTAAAAAAAAACGGTCGACTACCGGATTCAGATCCATTCCAGCATGCGATTTATTCAGAAGTTTTCCGATTGTCGAGAGACCCGGAGGATGCGCGCCTGGCAAACCAGGCGCGCACAAACTGGATAAAACCAGGGAGAACCGAAATGAGGATGATGCCGAATATAAATAAAGTCAGGTTATTCTTTACTACCGGCACATTCCCGAAAAAAAACCCGCCGAATACGAAGAAACTGATCCAGAACACGCTGCCAAACGCGCTGTAGGCCATGAAATGGGGATAGACCATGCGACCGACACCGGCGACAAAGGGCGCGAAAGTGCGAATGATGGGCAGGAAGCGCGCGAATATGATGGTCTTGCCGCCATGCTTCGCGTAAAAATTGCGTGTTTTCTCCAGATGAGCGCGGTTCAACAGACGCGAGTCGGTGCTCGCGAAGATTCTCGGGCCGAAATAACGGCCGATCCAGTAATTCGTATTATCGCCGCAAAATGCCGCCAGCATAAGCAGCCCGGCCAGCCATTGGACATCCATCGCGCCACTCGCCGCGATCGCGCCCGCAACGAATAGCAGTGAATCTCCGGGGAGAAAAGGCATCACCACCAGCCCGGTCTCGCAAAAAATGATGAGGAAAAGAATAAGATAAACCCAACTGCCATAGTTCTGCACCAGCCATATGAGGTGCCGATCCAGGTGCAGGACAATATCGATAAACGTCGCAAATAATTCCAAAGCAGCTTTAACCTAAATCCAGCAGTTGGACAGGATGGGGTGCGCGGTTTCTGGATTCCAGAAAAAACGCATGCAGCGCGCCCGGCGAGGACTTCAGCGTCTTCTCAGGGCAATGCCTCGGGCTCTTCCTTCTTTTCAGGCTTGACGATATCCTCGCGCGAAACGCCGAGCAGCATGAGCAGGGGGCTCGCCACCAGCACCGAGGAATAAATTCCAAACAGAATTCCGATAGTCAATGCCAGCGCGAAATAGTGCAGCGCCTCGCCGCCAAAAACAAGCATCGAAATCACGACCATCTGCGTACTGCCATGTGTAATGATCGTGCGCGACATGGTGCGGGTAATCGCGTTGTCGATGACCTGAGACACCGAAGCTTTGCGCATCTTGCGGAAGTTCTCGCGTATCCTGTCGAATACCACCACCGATTCATTGACCGAATAACCAAGGATCGCGAGTATGGCAGCCAATACGGTAAGAGAGAATTCCCACTGGAAAAATGCGAAGAATCCCAGAATGATGACGACATCGTGAAGATTGGCGATGATGCCGGATACGCCGAACTTCCACTCGAAACGCATGGCCAGGTAGGCGATGATGCCCAGGGAAACGATCAGCAACGCCAGCGCGCCGTTCTCCACGAGCTCCTTGCCTACCTGCGGTCCCACGAATTCGACCCGGCGCACTTCCGCAGTCTCATCGGCCTGGCGCAATGCGGTAATCACCGTTTCCGAAAGCATGGCGCTCGTAATATCGGACCGGGCGGGCAAGCGTATCAGTACATCGCGCGAGGTGCCGAAATTCTGCACGCTGACATCGGGCATCCCCAGCTTCACCAGCGCGCCTCGAACCCGGTTGATATCGGCGGGGGGCGCGTAGCCGACCTCCATCACGGTCCCGCCGGTAAAATCCACCCCCAGGTTCAATCCCTTGGTAAAGAGAAAAAAAACTGAAAGCAGGAATGTGAGCAGTGAAATCGTGGTCGTGTATTTCCCCCAGCTCATAAAGGGAATATCACGTTTTATTCTGAAAAATTCCATGCTGGTCCCTGGTTGCTGCTCAGTCCTTCCTGCCCGGTCCGCTCATTCTCCTGCAGGGCTTGTCGTCCTTCGTTCCCCGCCTTCCCTCTTACCCTGATACCCTGATACCCTGATATCAACGCTTGCTGCTCACGGGTTTCCAGATTTGCCCGATGGGGACCCGCTCGAGCTTGCGGCGGCTGCCGTACATCAGGTTCACCATGCCGCGCGAGACCATGACCGCGCTGAATATGGACGTCAGAATACCCAGGCAAAGCACTACGGCAAATCCCTTCACGGGACCCGTCCCAAAAGCGAATAACGCTATGCCCGCGATCAGCGTGGTGATATTGGAATCGACGATGGTGCCGAATGCACGCTCATATCCCGCGCTTATCGCCGCCTGAGGCGGCAGGCCGTTGCGCAATTCGTCACGTATTCTCTCGTTGATCAGCACATTTGCATCGATCGCCATCCCGATGGTCAGCGCGATTGCCGCCATGCCGGGCAACGTCAGCGTGGCTTGCAGGATCGAAAGCAGGCCTATCAGCAGCAACAGGTTCACGCCCAGCGCGACGACGGAGATGAAGCCGAACATCAGATAATAAATCGTCATGAAAATGCCGACGGCAATAAAACCGAACAACGTGGAGTTGAACCCGCGCGCGATGTTGTCGGCGCCGAGGCTGGGGCCGACAGTGCGCTCCTCGATGATATCCATCGACGCCGCCAGTGCCCCGGCACGCAATAGCAATGCCACGTCCCGCGCCTCCTCGGTGGTCATGCGCCCGCTGATCTGCACTCTTCCACCGCCGATTTCTTCGCGTATTACCGGCGCCGTGACAACCTCTGCCTGGTTCCTCTCGATCAGCAGTATCGCCATGCGCTTGCCGACGTTATCGTGGGTCAGCTGACGGAATATGCGCGCGCCGCTGTTGTCCAGGTTGAGATGCACCGCGGGCTGGTTGTTGTTGTCGAAACCGGCCTGGGCATCATTGATGCGGTCGCCGGTGAGCACCACCTGTTTCTTCACCAGTATGGGACCGCCGCCGCGCTCCGTGTACAGCTCGGAACCGAAGGGAACCTGTCCGCGCAAGGCTGCTTCCACGTCGCGCTCCTCGTCCACCATGCGCACCTCCAGAGTGGCTGTGCGTCCGAGTATATCCTTGGCTTTTGCCGTATCCTGAACCCCGGGCAACTGCACCACCACGCGATCGGCGCCGGCCTGCTGGATGATGGGTTCGGCCACGCCGAGTTCATTGACGCGGTTGCGCAATGTGGTGATATTCTGCTGCACCGCCGAGTCCTGAATACGCTTTTGCGCTTCAGGCTTGAGAGCGGCCGTCAAATGGAACTCATCCCCCACGTTTTGCTCCCGCAAGCTCAAATCCTCGTAAACCTTGCTGATTTCGGCTTCCGCCCGGCTCCGTGAGGCGGCATCCCGGAATTTGACAACGACCTGGGCGCCTTGCTTGTCGAGTCCTGCATAGGGAATTTTCTTCTCGCGCAAGCTGCCGCGTATGTCGGTGCTGAAGCGGTCCAGTGCCTTGGAGAGCGCTCCCTTCATATCCACCTGCAACATGAAATGCACACCCCCGCGTAAATCGAGCCCGAGGTACATCGGCAGCGCCCCGATGCTCGTGAGCCACCGGGGAGAATTGGAAAGTAGGTTCAGCGCCACCATGTACCCATTGCCAAGCACGGACTGGAGCGTATCCCTTGCCCTGATCTGCATATCGGTATCGGAAAAGCGTGCCTTGACTCCCGAGGCATCGAGAAATACGCCGTCAGGAACGATGTTCGCCTTCTTCAGCGTGTCTTCGACCCGCTGAAGAAGCGCGGTATCCGCCTTCGCGGCGGTACGCAGCGGCGAAACCTGCACCGCGGGCGACTCGCCGTAAAAGTTCGGCAGGGTATAGATCAACCCCAGCAGTATCGCAACCGCGATGATGAGGTATTTCCAGGCGGGGTAGCGGTTCATGTATATGCGGATGCAAAAGAAAAGGAAGAAGGAACTATCGTGCGGTGCGGCCTCGCGTTGCCGTGGCGCAACCGATCATTCCTTTTCAATGCTGTTGAGCGTCCCCTTGGGCAACAGGGTCTGAACGGCCGATTTTTGCAGGGTCACCTGGACATTTTCAGCTATCTGCAGGGTGACATAATTCGCGGTGACTTTGCTTACGCGCCCCAGGATACCGGCTGAGGTCGCCACCTCGTCGCCTTTTTGCAACGCCTCTATCATCAATTTCTGCTCCTTGGCGCGCTTTGTCTGGGGCCGGATCAGGAGAAGGTAAAACACGATGAATATGGCAATCAGCGGCAGCAGGCTCATCAGATCCGCATTTTGCTGAGCGGGTGCAGCAGCCTGGGCGAAAGCTTCATTAATCAACATGTCATTCTCCGGACGGATTCAAAAAGCAGGGATTTTAGCATGATGCGGTGCAGGCTAGAAATTCTTGCGCATATTCCTCGAATCGGCCGCTCTCGATCGCGGCGCGGATTTCGCCCATCAATTGCTGATAATAATGGAGATTGTGCACCGTATTCAGACGCGCCCCCAAAATCTCATTGATTCGTTGCAAATGGTGCAGGTACGCCCGGCTGAAATGCCTGCAGGTATAACATCCGCATTGATCATCCGGGGGCGCGGTATCGAGCCGGTATCGGCTGTTACGCAGCTTGATCACGCCATTTCTTGTATAGAGCCAGCCATTGCGGGCGTTGCGCGTGGGCAATACGCAGTCGAACATATCGATGCCTTGCGCCACCGCGTTGACGATATCTGCCGGTGTTCCGACGCCCATGAGGTAGCGCGGTTTTGCCGCGGGCAATTGTGGCGCGACATGCCTGAGAATGCGCGCCATGTCGGCCTTTGGCTCACCCACCGACAGCCCGCCGATCGCATAGCCGTCGAAGCCGATATTCTGCAGCCCAGCCAGCGACCGGTCGCGGAGAGGTTCATGCATGCCCCCCTGGACGATGCCAAATAAGGCGTTGGTATTGCCTTCATCATCATGCGCGCATCTGGAGCGCTCCGCCCAGCGCAAGCTCAGTTCCATGGATTTTCGCGCCATGGGCTCATCCGCCGGATAAGGCGTGCATTCGTCGAATATCATCGCAATGTCGGAATTGAGCATGCGCTGGACGCGCATCGACTCCTCGGGCGAAAGAAAACACGTATCCCCGTTCACCGGGGATTTGAACGTCACGCCCTCCTCGGCGATCTTTCGCAGCATTCCCAGGCTAAATACCTGGAAACCGCCGGAATCGGTAAGAATAGGCCGATCCCAGCCCATGAAGCGATGCAATCCCCCGTGCGCCTCGATTACTTGCAGGCCGGGGCGCAGCCACAGATGGAACGTGTTGCCGAGCACGATATGTGCGCCGATTTCCCGCAATTCGGCTGGAGATGCTGTCTTCACGGCGCCGTAGGTGCCTACCGGCATGAATGCGGGCGTTTCCACCACACCATGTGCCAGGGTGAGGGTCGCGCGGCGCGCGGCGCCGTCCATGCAATGCAATTGAAATTTCATGAAGGGGATTATGGTTGTCTTTCGATCAGCATGGCATCGCCATAGCTGAAAAAGCGATAGCGCTCATTTATCGCGTGCCGGTAGGCGCGGCGGATATTTTCGAGTCCGCCGAACGCGGATACCAGCATCAGCAGGGTCGAGCGGGGAAGATGGAAATTGGTCAGCAGACGCTGCACTATGCGCAGCCGATATCCCGGAGTGATAAAAATATCCGTGTCGCCATATCCGGCTTTCAATCCGCCATCACGCCCGCCCGCTCCCGCTGCCGCTGCCTCCAGCGCACGCAGCGAGGTGGTGCCCACGGCCAGCACCCTCCCCCCCGCGGCGGTCGCACGCTGGATGGACTCGACCGTTTCTTCGGGCACGTGAAACCTTTCCTTATGCATCTTGTGATCTGCAAGATTTTCGACGCGAACCGGCTGGAACGTGCCCAAGCCTACGTGCAGGGTAACAAAAGCGATGGTCACGCCCATTCCCTGCAATCTCGCCAGCATGCTCCCGTCGAAATGCAGGCCCGCGGTCGGGGCTGCCACCGCGCCAGGTTCCCGGGCGTAAGTCGTCTGGTAGCGCGACTCATCCATTTCCGTGGCGGAACGGGAAATATAGGGCGGCAATGGCAGGTTGCCATGGCGCTCCAGCAGTTCCATGGCGGAATCGAAGTGATTGAAACGCAAGGTATGGAAATTCCCCTCCCTCGCCACTACTGACGCCTCTATCGCCTCCTCCAGAAAAAGTCGGGAGCCGGGCTTGGGCGAGTGGCTGGCACGCACCAGCGCGAGCACAGAGTGCTCGCCGATAATCCGCTCGACCATCACCTCCACCTTGCCTCCGCTGTCCTTGACCCCATGCAGGCGCGCCTTGATGACGGATGTGTCGTTTAGCACCATCACGTCGCCAGCCCGAAGATAGCGCGGCAAATCGCTGAACAACGCATCCCGCAACAAGCCGGTCGAGCCTTCCAGGTGGAGCATGCGGCTGCCGCAGCGTTCCCCGGCCGGGAACTGTGCAATCAGATCGTGCGGAAGCGCGAAATCGAAATCCTGAACTTTCATCCACGTATTATACCGGCAGGCTCAGGTCCCTTGCCGGTTGCCGCCATTCGGGTTTTCAGTGATAATTTCCGGTCCGCAGCATGCCCTTGCCGGGATGGCGGAATTGGTAGACGCACGGGACTCAAAATCCCGCGATCGCGAGGTCATGGGGGTTCGATTCCCCCTCCCGGCACCATGAAGCAACTCCCCCACGTATCACCTCCCCTCATAAACCCTTTATTCTCTTGCTTTTCGGGCTATCTCTCATCTCATAGCTAATCATGAGGTATCTTGACATACCGTCGACCTCAGCGGTATGTTTGACGGTATTTCATCTACCGTCGACCGAGATACTGAATCGCCCCGGGTTTTACGGAGGCTCCAAACCTTGAGAGAATGGAGCCATGAACACATCAAACAAGTTTTCCCCGGAAGTGCGCGGACGGGCTGTGCGCCTATTGCAGGAACATCGTGAAGAGTATCCATCGCTGTGGGCTGCTGCGCAGTCCATAGCACCGAAGATCGGCTGCTCGACCTATTCGTTGCTGAAGTGGGTTCGACGCACCGAAATCGATAGTGGCCAGTGTGAAGGCCTCACCACGGCGGAGCGAGAGCGGATCAAGGCTCTGGAACGCGAGGTGAAGGAGTTGCGCCGCGCCAATGAGATCCTGAGGACGGCCAGCGCTTTTTTCGCCCAGGCGGAGCTCGACCGCAAACTGAAGTCGTGAACGCGTATATCGACCGGCACCGGGAGGTTTATGGGATCGAGCCGATCTGCAAAGTATTGCAGGTTGCCCAATCGGCGTATCGGCGTCATGCCGCTCGCCAGCGGTGCCCAGAATTGCGCAGTACTCGTGCCCGAAATGACGAGGTGCTGATGGCTGAGATCAAGCGTGTCTGGCAAGCCAACATGCGGGTCTATGGCGCACGCAAGGTCTGGCGACAACTCCAGCGCGAAGGCATTGCGGCGGCACGCTGCACGGTCGAGCGGCTCATGAAACGCCAAGGACTGCAAGGCGCGCGACGTGGCAAGATCATGCGTACTACGATGGCCGATGCGGCGATGCCCTTCCCATTGGATCGGGTCAATCGTCAGTTCAAGGCCGATCACCCAAACCAGCTATGGGTTTCAGATTTCACATATGTATCAACGTGGCAGGGCTGGCTGTATGTGGCCTTTGTCATCGATGTATTTGCCAGGCGCATCGTGGGTTGGCGCGTGAGCAGTTCCATGCACACGGACTTCGTGCTCGATGCCCTGGAGCAAGCGCTCTACGCTCGCCAGCCTGGGCAAGCTGATAGCCTGGTGCATCACAGCGATAGAGGATCTCAATATCTGTCCATTCGCTATACGGAACGCCTTGCCCGGGATTGAACCTTCGGTAGGCAGTCGGGGCGACAGCTACGACAATGCCTTGGCTGAGTCTGTCAACGGACTATACAAGGCCGAGCTGATCCATCGTCGAGCACCCTGGAAAACCAGGGCGGCTGTGGAACTGGCAACCCTGGAATGGGTGTCCTGGTTTAACCACCACCGGTTACTCGAACCTATCGGTTATATTCCCCCGGCTGAAACTGAGGTAAGCTATTACCGGCAACTGGCAGAAAAGGCAACAGTAGAAGTCTAACTTAAACCAAACAGCCTCCTCAAAACTCGGGGCGGTTCAAACAGCCCATCGAGCCGACTCAGCGCGACGTTGATCAACTCCAATATCCTGCGCAGCGGATGATCCCCTGGAACAAAATCTTCCAGCCTGGCTACCATGAAAAGACTCTCTTGCATCGCATCCGATCCACGCATCCCAGTTACCGCAGCAATAATATGAACAGAATATCGATAACGAATACACCTAAAACCACGTTTACTCGTAAGCGAAATTCTACAGCCTGTTAGGACTTTGGGGTACGGCATCATGACGGTCTATGTTTGTAATAAATTGATTAAGTGTGATTTTCTTAAAAAGAGTGAGACTCAGAATCTGTAGAATTGTGTAGAGCGAAGCCTTGATATGGAGGTTTTTTTGCGATGGCGACCAATACATGGACGGTAATCGCGATTCAGATTTGCTCTTGACAGCATTCCCGGTGGTACCGTAGAACGCCTGAGCCTGATGCAGCAGGAACAGCTTGGAGAAATCGGTGAAGCGCGGATTCATGATGTAGAAGCTACCGGCCTCGGGGATCAGAAGATCGAGCATCTTGACCTCGTGCATTTTTCCATCCGAGATATGGATAAAGGAGGGAATATTGCCTCGAAGATCGAGCAAGGTATGCAGTTTTACCGCCACTTTGGTGGAACGAAAGCGTGCCCACGGAAACACCGAGAGACACAGATCGATGGTAGTGGTATCCAGGTCATAAACGGAGTGCTCCAGTTCCAGTACGAAGCTGTCCTCGGCATAGAACACCTCCAGTTAAGGTTGCTTTTCCTAATTTCTGATCTATAAAGGGAATATATTCCGACAGGCCAATGAGCCAAGCCGATGCATACGGCATGCATTCCACCCGAATGCAGAAATCTTCCCGTAGTGGCCGTTATTCTTTCTGCACCACGAGTATCACAAGCAATGACACATCTTGATTACAGACGGCGTCAGTTCCTGAAATATGCACTGGCCAGCACGGCGGCGGCCACATTGCCCGGTTTTGGTCTGGCTCAAGGGCAGCGCGTTCTCAATACCAGTCCGAATCCCGCCTTCAGGCCGGATGTGGAAATCGAGTTCACGTCGCGAATAGCCGAAGTTCAGATTCTGCCCGGCGCCCGAACCAGCGTTTTCAAATACGATGGCCATGTGTTAAGGGGGCCTAAAACAGTTTTGAAAACCTTGTCAGGTTATCTGGGGCCCACCTTGAGCCTCGTACATGGGCAAAAGGTCCGAATCTTGTTTTACAACAAGCTACCTGAGCCGTCCATTATTCACTGGCACGGTATGCATGTTCCGCAGAACATGGATGGGCATCCCATGTATGCGATAGAGCCGGGCGAAAGATACGTTTATGAGTTTGAGGTAATCAACCGGGCGGGCACGAACTGGTATCACGCGCATACCCATGAAATGACCGCGACGCAGGTTTATCAAGGCCAGGCCGGATTGATCACTGTGACCGACGAGCAGGAAAAAAAGCTGGATTTGCCGCAAGGCGAATACGACCTTCCCATCGTGATCCAAGACCGCCGCTTTACTTCCGGAAACCAACTGCGATACCTATCGGGCATGCATGAACGGATGACTGGGTTCCTGGGCGATACTATTTTGATCAACGGCTTGGCGAATAATGTGATCCAGGTGAAAAGCCGTGCTTATCGCTTGCGGCTTTTCAATGGATCGAATTCAAGGATATACAAGCTCGGTTGGGAAGACGGAACGCCGCTCACTGCGATTGGCACCGACGGCGGACTACTCAACGCGCCAGAAACCCTGCCTTATATCATGCTTGCGCCATCCGAGCGTGTCGAACTGTGGGTCGATTTTAGCGGACGCAAACCGGGAACGAATTTGATGCTGCGCAACCTTGAATATGATGTCTCCCATATGGGGGGAATGGGCGGAGGCATGGGTCACCGTAGGGGAATGGGTGGAAGAGGGATGAGCGGAGGAATGGGCCATGGAGGTGAGGACGGCAGGGGGATGGGAATGGGGATGCGGGGACCGGCGCTAGGTGAATCTTTTGCAGTGGTGAAATTCCATATTGCGCAAAGTGCGGATGACTCGCCGAGACTGCCGCAGAGCCTTGCGAAAATACAGAAACTTACGGAACGCGATGTGTCGAATCCGGCGAAAATTATCCCGATCGCGGCCAGCATGGGCCATATGTCGCCTCAGTTGAATGGCCGCTCCTTCGAAATGTATGAATGGGAGGATACTGAAGAGATTCCTGTCAATACCATCCAGAAGATCCGCATAACCAACGAGCATAGGGGGATGAGAGGAGGCATGCGTGGAGGGGAAGGAGGCGGGATGGGTGGAATGGGGATGATGTCTATGCCGCATCCAATCCATATTCACAATCAACAGTTCCAGATCCTTTCACGCAGGGTAAAAGATCATGATGCTAGCTATGCTTCAGTAAAGGACGGTTTCATCAATAGCGGCTGGAAAGATACGGTATTGGTCATGCCAGGAGAAGAAATTGATATCATCAAGCCGTTTGAGGATTACACGGGATTGTTTCTCTATCATTGCCACAACCTCGAGCATGAGGATATGGGCATGATGCGCAACTTCCACGTGAGTTGAGGCCAAGCCTGCAAAGAAAGGGGATCCACTATGTTTCCAAGAATCGTGGTAGCCACCGATATGTCCGAGTATGCCGGGCGGGCCGAAAGGCGCGCCGCAATGCTGGCGCGCGAGCTTGGCAGCGAATCCCTGGACCTGCTGTATGTCATGGACAGCCTCGCGCTGGAAAGCCTGCGCCATCTGACGTTGCCACCGCTGGATACAGAGCAGCGGTTGATGGAATCATCACGTACCCGAATGACCGGGATTGAGCATCAGCTTTCTGAAAATTACCGCGTGCCTGTCGCAACGACAACGTTGAATGTGGGCCGCCCCCATACTGAAATAGTACGATATGCCGGTCTCGTGAATGCCGGGATGGTGGTGATAGGGGCGCATGGCGGCGGTTTTATACAGGACCTCTTTGTTGGATCGATGGTAGACAAAGTGCTCTGCTCATTGAACTGCCCATTGTTGATTGTAAAGCGGGAGCCTCAGGTTCCGTATCATACTGTGCTCGTGCCCGTGGACTTCTCGAAATCCTCGAGGCGAGGGCTAGAGATGGCATCTGATATCGCTCCACACGGCAATATTACCGTGCTGCATGCATTCGAGGTGCCGTTCGAAGCGGAACTGCAGCTTAGCGACAAACAAGTGCTTGTTTTTCGCGAAGAGGTGAGGGCCCAACGGAAAGGGATGATGGAGCAGATGGCCGCAGGATGCAGACTGGGCGCTAGCCTGGCGCCTTCCGTGTCGCATGTCATCGAATGGGGAACGCCGGCCGCAGTCATCCATGCGGCAGCGGAATCACTCAACCCCGATCTGATCATTGTCGGCAAGCGCGGGCAGTCAGGAGGGGAAGACAAACTGCCCGGAACTGTTGCCAAGCAGGTAATCCGCGATGCTCCATGCGATGTACTGATAACAGGGGTCGAAACAGCTTAGCCGCTGAGGTTAAAGCCTGATGCGAAGGTACTGAGAGGCCATTGCCCCCTGTCATACCGATTGGCTACTCTGAATTACTTGAGACGGTATTCCACTCATGAGGCGTAGATGAATGGGGGCTTATCAATTCGTTGTTATCCTGATTTCCATGAAAAACAGATTGAACAAACTATGGCGTTATATAGCCCTTAAGTGCTTTGCCCCTTCTGGGGTTCCCTCAAATATGTTTGATGCCAGGTTTCTTCGCTAAAAACAATATAAAGGAGATGGCCATGTTTTTGTCGCTCATCCAGGCTGTTTGGAACAATGTCCAAAAAATAATCATTCATACAATAGGATGCTCCATCGCAGTTCTTGCTGCAAGTGGAATAAATGCAGCAATCATCACTCCATCAGGCTGCATTCACGGTCCTGATTCGGCAACCTGTACCCTGGCAGAATTGCTTCCTCCTTTTCCGGTTCCGGGGGAACCGGGCACTGCCAACGTAATAGTGGACGAAATCCGGTTTGGGAATTGGCGTTTTTTAGGTAGCGACGACGCGTTAAGCATTGTTAGACCGGAAGATGTGTCAGTCACATTCTCGGAGGATGGGAGACGGATTAATCTGGATTTCTTTAGCGAACGTTTTTTCTCCGGATCTGGAGGTCTCGAGGGAAATTATACTTTCGGGTATGACGTATTCACGAGGCCAGGTAATGAAACCGATAGGATTAACAAGATGGACCTTTCCCTCCTCGATTATCAAATCGGGGGGGCGTCCTCCCAAGTCAGCGTAGGTATGTGTCTTTCCTTCGATTGTTTTCCGACCGCGTTTCCTGACCTCAGGGTGTTTGCTGAAAACTTTGGCGCCGAGGACGAGGATGTTTATAGCTCAACCCTCTTGTCTCCACCATTGAGTAACTTTCCTGTTTCAACGAACATTTTCGTGTCAGGCAGCGAGATACTTGGGGAGCCCCCAGGATTTGGTGAAATAGACCACTTCAGAGAGTCTTTTTATCGAATCCCTGAGCCGGGAACACTGGCACTGCTCGTGTTGCCAGGATTGATTTTAGTTGGGCGAAGGGTCGTTTCGAATTTCATGTGTTGAAGGAATTAACTGGATCGAAAAGAGCCGCCAGGCTGCCAAAGCGCGGATTAGCTGCATATGGGATTCACGCGGCCCATACTGTTCCGCAAACTTAGCAACATGCGCAGTTCTTCATTATGTCTGTCGCGACTGCTTTCCACTTGTACGCATCGAGATACTCACTCATCTTGCTCGATGTGCTCGGTCAAGTGTGCGCTCCACCGTCCGAATGCTGCTGAGGGTACGGTACCGAAGCATGCCGCCATTCCTGTCATTCTTCTCCTCACCGAACTTGTTCACCCATTGACCGATAAGGATGGGGTGCAGGTTTGCTGAGCGTATACCGACGCGTAACTGATGCCATCAAGCCGCAATTGCCGTCTCAATCCTAAGGATGGGGCTAGTACTGCCACCTGAATTGCATCTCATCTTTCACTTCTCTTACCCCCTTCACCGCTCGCGCGACTTCGATAGCCTTTTTCATGATGAGAATAGAGCTGACTGGGCCAGTCAACCTGACATTACCCCGGCTGGTTTCTACGCCGATCTCTTCGTCTTTAAGCGAGGGTTCTCCAGAAATCGCTGCTTTCACCCTGGCCGTAATGGCGCTATCGACGTTTTCATCCGAATCGGGCTCGCTTTTTTCTCTCGCAGGTTCGCGCATAGCGCTTTCCTGCTCGCTCAGAGCCGAACAGCCGGGAAGCCAAACGAGTAAAAAGGCAAAAAAGATCACCGCCAGACGACTGAGGATATTATGCATAGACATGTGAGCCTCTCCTTATTCCAATATGGCGTATTGCATTTTTCATGCATCTTTTCATTCAGAGCCTATTACAACTGTTGTCGGCAGTTGCGCCATATGGAATACCTATTCCCCCTCTGGAACTGGTTGTATGACCAGGACCAATTTACACATTCTTTACTATAACGATTTACTCACCTTCATGAGTCCGTGATTGTCCTCCGCGGGCTTGATAACGAAGCCCATGTCATTCATGAGATTAAGCATCCGGTGGTTGGTATTCAGTACGCTGCCTTCAATCTCCTTCAGTCCTTGCTCGCGGGCAGCCCTCATGAGGGAAGTCATCAGTTTTCCTCCCAATCCTTTTCCCGCGATATTGTCTGCCACCGCGAGTGCAAAATTGCAGGAAGTGGCGTCGGGGTTGATCACGTAACGTGCAACGCCTAACGCGGTTTCCTGCTTTTTGTCCTGGGTCAGCGCGATCAGGGCCATCTCGCGGCCATAGTCGATCTGCGTGAGCGATGCCAGCAGCATTTCCGGAAGTTCATGCATCGACTCCATGAAACGGAAGTACTTGGACTCATCGGACAAGCCGCGGATGAATCGGTGATCCAGTTCTGCATCTTCCGGCCGGATGGGGCGGATAGTGATATCCATCCCATCGGCGAATTGCCAATGACTGACCAGATGCGTGGGATAAGGAGCGATGGCCATGTGCGCGTACCGGTCAGCACTGGATTGCCTGAATTCCACGATTATTCGTGCGTCGGCCGCCACTGCGCCGGTCTCATCCAGAATGAACGGGTTGATATCCATCTCCTTGAGCCAGGGGAGTTCGCAAACCATCTCGGACACGCGCAGGAGCACGTCCTCGAGCGCTTCCAGGTTAGCCGGGGGCATCTCGCGAAACGGGCCGAGCAACTTGGTGATATGGGCTTCTTGGATCAGTTCTCTTGTCAGGAATTTATTCAGCGGCGGTAAAGCAATAGCCGGCGTACTCTTGACCTCGACCTCGGTGCCGCCGGAACCACATGTGATCGCGGGACCGAATACTGGGTCGCTGGTTACGCCTATCATCAGTTCGCGGCCATTGGGTTTGAGAATCATCGGCTCTACGGAAACGCCATCCACATGCGCCCCCGGGCGTTTTTCCCGCGCAGCATCCAGAATGTCCTGGAAGGCTGCGCGCACTTCATATGCGTTCTTCAGGTTGAGGAGTACTCCGCCCACATCGGTCTTATGGGTGATGTCAGGCGAATTCACTTTCATTGCCACGGGAAACTTCAACTGCTCGGCGATGAGCAGCGCTTCGCCGCGCGAGCGGGCGATCATGGTCTGAGCAACGGGGATGTGGAAAGCCGCCAAAACAGCTTTCGATTCCATTGCCGTCAGCACGTTGCGGTGCTCCTGCATCGCCCCTTCGATAATCATCCTGGCGCCTTCCACGTCAGGCTCGAGATGATGCGAAATACGCCCCGGCATTTGCTGCAGCAATTGCTGGTTGCGATAATACGCCGAGAGATGGGAAAAAACCTCCACGGCTGGTTCGAGTGTCCGAAAGTGGGGTATGCGCGCTTTGGCGAATGCCTCGCGCGCCTCGGTGACTTGTGCCTCACCCATCCAGCAGGCCAGCAGCGGCTTGCAGTTCCCGGCGGCAAGCTCTATCAACGCTTGCGCGGATTCCAGCGGCTGGGACATCGCCTGCGGAGTAAAAATGGCCAGCACTCCGTCCACGTTTTCATCTTCGAGGCATGCTTTCACGGCGTGGCGGTAACGGTCGGCGCCGGCATCCCCGATAATGTCGACGGGGTTGCCGCGCGACCAATGGACGGGCAAGTACCGGTCGAGATATTGGAGCGTATCATATCCCAAGGCAGCGAGGCTGAGCCCGACATCGGCGGCGCGATCAGCTGCCATTACCCCCGGTCCGCCACCATTGGTAACGACGGCAAGACGGCTGCCCAACTGGCAGAAGTTGAGCGAAAGCGCCTTCGCGGCAGTAAAGAGTTGGGTCACGGTCTGCACACGCACGGCGCCAACGCGATTGACCGCCGCATTGAATACGTTGTCTGCGCCCACCAGCGCAGCAGTATGCGACAGTGCGGCTTTCGCGCCCGCAGCATGGCGTCCAACCTTGACAATAATCACCGGCTTGAGGCGGGCCGCGGCGCGCAGGGCGCTCATGAACCTGCGCGCATCCCCAATACCTTCGATATACATCAGAATGCTGCGGGTACCGGGATCGGCAACCAGGTAATCGAGAATTTCCCCAAAGCCGACATCGGACGACGAACCCATCGACACAATACTCGAAAACCCCACGTCATTGTTTTGTGCCCAATCCAGAATAGCTGTACAGAGCGCACCGGACTGGGAAACGAAGGCGATATTTCCATTGCTTGCCCCACCCTTGTAGAACGCGGCGTTGAGTCCTATGGAAGGACGCATGATGCCCAGGCAGTTGGGTCCCAGTACCCGGATTCCATATTTGCGGGCATTGGCAAGCAATTGTTCTTCCAAGCCCGGGCCCGCTTCCCGGAGCCCGGCCGTAATGATGACAGCAGCCTTCACGCCCGCCACGCCGCAATTCTCAATAATGCCAGGCAGCGTCGGCGGCGGGGTGGCAATAACCACCAGTTCGACAGGCTGGTGAATATCGTTGATAGAAGAATAGGCTTGCTTGCCCTGTACCTCGGCATATTTTGGATTGATTGGATAGAGCGGACCCTGAAAGCCGCTTTTCAGCATGTTCTCGAATATGACTTGACCAACCGCGCCCGAACTGTTGCTGGCGCCAAACACAGCGACGGATTTCGGTGTAAAAAGGGGGCTTAGATAGTGTTGGCTCATAATACGAAGTACAAAGGCCGGGTACGGCTGAATGATCTCATCTCTACGCCCACTCGCGCAGGCCCGATCTCGCGCAAAGTTCTTTCAACAAGCTGAAAGCGGCATCCGAATTCCTGCTCGCTTCCAGGCTGAGCGGTTCTCCCAGTTCGAAGCGCTCACCGCGGACCTCCAGAAGATAGGCGGATGGCGGTGTTCCATACATATCCTGGTAAGCATGGAGCACGGCCACGGGGCTCATGATATGGGAACTGTAGCTCGCATCTTTTTTCGGCTGCAGGCGGGAAAAAGCATACGGCGCGGTACAGGAAACGCTTGCGTCGATAAACAGCACCTTATGGCGATCTTGCAGATCGAGTGCATGTTCCACCTGGAGCTGAAAGTCAGTAAGCAGCTCGACATGGGATAGATTCAACGCTTCCAGGCGCCCCAGCAGCAGAGGTCCGAGCGCATCGTCGCCCCGGCTGGGGTTGCCGTAGCCAAAGATCAGCAAGGGCGCCCTTGCACTATTCACGTCCATCAAGTCCTGAGCTTCCCGTCGGAATCCTTGATAAGCCGCTGAATGGTTGTCCCTTCGACATCCATCAGCTCGATTTCCAATGGCATTTTGCCGATCGCATGCGTGGCGCAGGAAAGGCATGGATCAAAGGCGCGAATCGCGACTTCAATATAATTCAGCAGACCCTCCGTGAGCTGATTCCCGTCCAGATATTGCAGCGCAACTCGGCGTATCGCTTCGTTCATGGCCTGATTATTATGAGTGGTGGCAACAATCAGGTTGGCGCGCACGATTTGTTCATCTTCATTGATCTGATAATGGTGGATCAGCGTGCCGCGCGGTGCTTCGATCACCCCGACACCCTGGAGCTGCCGGGTACCCGAACGCGAGAGATCGTCGCTGAGCAGATCGCCATCCTGCAACAGTTCCTGTATTGCCTCGGCGGAATGCAGCATCTCGATCATGCGTGCCCAATGAAATGCCAGCGTTGCATGCCTCGCGCTGCCTCCGCCAAACTCCTTGAATATTCTCCGCTCGGCATCCGCCAGAGGCGTCGGGATGAAATCGCAATTGTTGACGCGCGCGAGCGGCCCCACCCTGTACCAGCCGGCTTCCCTGCCCTGGGAGCATATAAAAGGAAATTTCATGTAAGACCAGGATTTGACTTCTTCATGGATGTAGTCGGAATACTGGCTGTAATCCACGTGGTCGAAAATGGCCCGGTCTTGTTCGTCGACCGCACGCAAGCCGCCATGGTATAAGTCCATCGCGCCATCGTGTCGCACCATGCTCATGAAGCTGGAGCGGTATGAGCCGAAGCCATTATGAAATTCAGGCTGACTGCTAAAAATAGCCTCGATCAATTTCACGGCGCCCAGACTCCATTGAACGACCTGATCGATGTCTTTCAGCAAGTAGTCGCGATCATCCCGCGAAAGGTTTCTGCTCATGCCGCCCGGAATGACGCCCGTGCCATGTACACGTTTGCCACTGGTTATCCTGATGACCTCCTGGCCAAATTTCCTTAGCGCAACCCCCTGCCTGGCGATGCCGGGAAAATCCGCAGCAAGCCCTGCGATGTTGCGCTTGCCCACCTCGGCATCAAAACCGAAGAGCAGATCGGGCGACGAGAGATGAAAAAAATGCAGCGCATGAGATTGCAGCATCTGTCCCATATGCATGAGGCGGCGGAGCTTGTCCGCGGGTGGAGGCGGCGTTCCGCCGACGATGACATCCATCGCCTTGGATGCGGCAAGATTGTGACTTACCGGGCAAATGCCGCAGAGGCGTTGCACCAGTACTGGCACTTCCGTGTAGGGGCGGCCCTGGATGAACTTCTCGAAACCGCGGAACTCGACAATATGAAAGCGCGCCTGATGCACACGGTTGTCCTCATCCAGCAGCAGGGTGACCTTGCCGTGGCCTTCCACCCTAGTAACAGGCTCGATGACGACCCGTTTCAGGTTTGCAGGAGGAGTAGCGGCGGTTTCCAGTTCAAACGGCATCCGGAGGTTCCTTTAATCGTACCGCAGCAATTTATAATCGATCGCGGGTTCCCTTCCCTCTATCAGGTCGGTGAGAAATTTCCAGATCGCATCCGGCGAAGGGGGGCAGCCATTCAGGAAATAATCCACTTTCACCACTTCGTAAATCGGATATACCTTGTCAAACGGTAGCGGCAGTTCCGGGTCATTGGGTATCTGGTTCCCCTCCGTGCCCGGATCGTACAGATACACCTCCTGGAAGCAATCCCATAAATCGATGTTGTTGCGCAGCGCCGGAACATTGCCGGTAATCGCGCATGGGCCGATCGCAACCAGCACTTTGCAATTATCGCGGAATTCCCTGAGCACGCGCGCGTTCTCGGCATTGCTGACCCCGCCTTCCACGATACCGATATCGCAGGGGCCGCAATGCTTGATGTCGGTAAAGGGACTGCGATCGAATTCGACCATCCCCAGAAGGTCGAATAGCCTTTCATCGATATCCAGCAAAGAGGTATGGCAGCCGAAGCACCCGGCCAGCGAGCAGGTCGCAATCCTGACTTTACTGATTCCGGCCTGGCTATTCCCCATCTGGCCCCGTCCGCTTCATCTGGTCCAGATGGAATTCTGCGAGCGTCTTCTGGTCGAAAGTGCGCTTTCCGATAGGCATGGTGTAACCTTTGCGTTTGATGAGGATCGCCCCGGTAGGGCAGATATGAGCGGCCTTGTCGGTTACCGTCATGTTGGTGTCCCCTAGCCTGCCGCTCTCCGAATTCACCACCAGATGGGAGTTTATGCCACGGCCGGAAATACCGAATACATTCTTTTTGTCGATGTCGCGGCTGGCTCGAACACATAGCTCGCAGAGAATGCAGCGATTGAGATCCAGAAAAATGTCGGGATGAGACGCATCCACTCTCCGCGGTGGATAGAAATGCGTGAAGTGGGGGCTTTGCATATGCAGATAATAGCCCGCCGCCTGCAACTGGCAATTTCCCGATGCTTCGCACGCCGGACAGATATGATTGCCCTCGACAAATAGCATTTGCACCAGGGCCTTGCGATCCTCATTCAGCTCCGGGGTATTATTTGCCACCACCATGCCATCGGACGCGGGCATGGTGCACGACGTGACATTGCGCCCACTCGCGTTCACTACACATAGCTTGCAGCTGCCATGGGGCTGGAATTCGGGATTGTGGCATAGATGCGGAATATAGATGCCGGCTGCCAGCGCGGCATCCATGATGGTTTGATCCTCAGAGAACGGTACCGTCTTTCCGTCGATGGTAATGGCCTTGCTCATCTGTGTGCTCATGGCAGATGCGCCGATGGGTCGTCCCTGCCTGTAATCCTGCGCGCAGCCTCGAGCGCGGCATCAAGATCGAAATCGGGTTCGAATGACAGGTTTCTGAGACTTTGCTCGTACGCAGCGGGAAATTTTTCCAGCATATCCAGCACCGGATTTGGAGCAGTATGCCCCAGCCCACAATGGCTCATGGTTTTCATGAGATGTCCCACGTGCTTCAATTCGTCCAGGTCCGACGCTGTGCCGTGGCCATTTGCAATTTTATCCACGATCTTTTTCTGCAACTGCGTTCCGACCCGGCAAGGCGTGCAAAAGCCGCAGCTCTCGTGCGCGAAGAAATTGGCATAATTGCGCACAACCTGCAATATGTCGCGTCCCCGCTTGAAAATGGTAAAGGCCCCCGCTGTTGGCAGATCCTCAAATGAAATGCATCTGTCGAATTCCTTCCACGAAATCAGAACACCGGAAGGCCCCCCACCTGAACCGCATAGGCCTCCTCCGCTCCGCACTCGTTCAGTACTTCCCGCACCGGCACGCCGAATGGATACTCATAGATACCTGGCCAGGCACAATCGCCCGAGATGCTGAGAACCTTGCTGCCGCTGGACTCCCACGTACCGGTCCCTGCAAACGAACTACCTCCGTAAAGCGCAATGCTTGCAATGCAGGCAAACGTTTCCACATTGTTCACGACGGTTGGCTGGTCCAGGTAGCCATGTGTCGCAGGGTAGGGAGGACGGTTTCGCGGCTGACCGCGCTTGCCTTCCAGTGATTCGATCAATGCCGACTCTTCTCCGCAGATATAGGCGCCCGCCCCCAAGTGGATTTCGATATCGAAATCGAATCTCGCCTCGCCCAGAATATTGCTGCCCAACAGGCCCGCTTCGCGGCGCCTTGCCAGTATCGCTTCGAGTTTTTTCTGCAAATAACGGTATTCCCCACGCAAATAGAGAAGTCCCTTGGCGCAACCCAGCAGTTTCGCCCCCACGGTCATGCCTTCAAATACGACGTCAGCATAACTACTGAGCAAGACGCGATCTTTGAATGTACCCGGTTCACCTTCGTCCGCATTGCAAACGATATAGCGCGTGGCTCCCGGCGAGTTTCGGCAACCCGTCCATTTCTCTGCGGTGGAGTACCCCGCTCCACCGCGTCCCCTTAATCTGGATAATTTGAGCTCGGCAAATGTTGCCTCCGGCCCTCGCCCCAGGGCCGCTTTGATCGCAGAGCCGGATTTCAACGGCTGATCCAGCAACCTGCCCGTCTTGCGGATATTGTCCGTGACCTCGAACAAGGCACATGGCCAGTCCGCTACCGGTGATTTGCGGAGAATCAAATCGGCAATCAGGTCGATGCGTTCCCGGTTGAGATTAGTTATCGGCCAGCCATTGACGAGTCCTGCCGGGCCCTGATCGCACATGCCTGTACAGGAGATAAAATCGGTACTGACCAGGCGATCCTCCGAGGCCTTGCCGGGTTCCAGCCACAGCTTGTTGCAAAAATGTTGCATCAACTCCTGGTTTCCCAGCATCTGATCGGTCACATTATTGGAAAACAGGACCCGGTAATTGCCGGTCGGTTTGAGCGACAGGAATGAGTAGAACCCTGCCACGCCTTCGACGTTTACACGCGGGAGGCCGAGACGGTTCGCAATGGAGGTGAGGGCTTCAGGGGGAAGGAAACCATATGTCTCCTGCGCATCAATCAGGATTTGGAGCAGGCGGCGAGGTTCGCAGCCATACCGCTCGCATAAGAATGCCAGCTTTTGTTCGATGCCTGGAAAATCGCGCGGCTGCATCATTATTTTTAGCATATCCTTGGAAGCGGATCATCCTCCAGTTCATCCAGAATGCGTTCCCCTCCCAGTTCGGTTTCAAGTACAACCTGTGCGCGACCAATGTTGACGCTGCCGATAATCGCAGCCTGGCATCCCTGTGGCAGCGCTTGCAGCCGTGCGAGCGCGTCCCGTGCCTGGGTTGGTTCCACAATCGCCACGATCCTCCCTTCACATGCCAGATAAAAGGGATCATACCCCAGCATTTCGCACACCGCGGCCACTTGCTGGCGCACAGGGATTGCGACCTGGGCCAGCCGTGCTTCGAGGCCGGTAGCCCGGCAGATTTCATGCAATACGGTCGCAAGGCCGCCGCGTGTTGGATCACGCATGAAACGCAGGCCTTTTAAAGGCATCAGCGCCTGCGTCAAGGGAAACACGCTCGCAGCGTCCGATAACAATTCGCCGCTCAAGCCAAACTGCTCGCGCGCTAGCATAACCGCAACGCCGTGATCGCCAATTGGACCACTGAGCAATATGGCATCGCCTGGCCGTATGCGATTTAATCCAAGTTCAATATTTTTTGGTTTCACGCCCACGCCTGTTGTGGCGAGATAGAGCCCGCCCCCTTCCCCGCGCGGAAGAACCTTGGTGTCGCCGGCCACCACTGCGACGTTCGCTTCCCGCGCCGCAGCGGCAAGACTCGCGATGATGCGCTCGAGCCGCGCCATTTCGAACCCCTCTTCTATAAATGCATTCAGCGTCAGATAGTGCGGCGTGGCGCCGGATACGGCCAGGTCGTTTACCGTTCCGTGCACTGCCAGAGAACCAATCGTGCCGCCGGGGAATTCCAGCGGCTGCACCGTAAACCCGTCCGTGGTGACCATGATCACGCCATCCATGAACGGCAACGCAGACGCGTCTGCCTGCACATTGAGCAAGGGGTTGGCGAGAAAACGTGCAAATACAGTTTCAATCAGTTCACGCATATAGCTGCCGCCATTCCCGTGGGCGAGACTGATGTGCGTTTCATCCATGGGTGAAATATGCTTCTGCCAACTGACCGAGCGCAATGCCGCCATCATTGCACGGGGTCTTCTCCGGCAGGTATGCGTTGAATCCCGCGGCCACAAGATGCGACACAGCCAGCTCGGCAAGCAGCTTATTCTGGAAGACGCCACCAGTAAGACCCACTCGATCGAACGGGGTTGAAGCATGGATGCGCTGCGCCTGGGCTACAATGGAACCGGCGAGGCTCTGATGAAATTGCATTGCCCTTTGCGGGACCGGAACACCCTCGTTCAGCAATGCGGGTATGAGCGGCTTCCAGTCGACGGTGAGCAAACCGGACAATTCCCGAGAGATGGGCAAATCGATCGCGCCCGCGCTGCACTTGGCGTCTTCACCCGCAATATTTTCAAGATACATCCCTGCCTGGCCTTCGTAACTTGCCTGCCCAATCAGCTCCAGCAGGCTTGCAGCCCCGTCAAATAGCCGGCCAACGGCGGTGGTTACCGGCGTATTTAATCTTTTTTTCCATGCATTTTTAAGTAGCGCCAGATCGGGTTCGCCCGGTGCATCCATACCGCATTCCCAGCAGAGCGCAGCAGCGGAACGCCACGGTTCGCGCGCGACCCGCTCGCCTCCCGGCAGGCGAAACGGATGCATGCTGGCAACGCGGCGCCAAGCGCCGGAGCGCCCAAGCAGCGTCTCGCCTCCCCATAAAGTGCCATCTTCCCCCAGTCCAACTCCATCCCAGGTGAACATCAGCCAAGTCAGGTCTTGTGGGTACTCGATTCCCAGCGCGGATGCATGGGCATGATGGTGCCAGACGCGGATCAGTGGTAAACCCTGGCGGGCGGCCCAGCGGCTGCTCGCATATCCGCTATGGGCATCGCAAACGATGGCTTCAGGCACTACCCCGTACAACTGCTGAAAATTGGAAATGACCTGTTCGAACACCACCACACTGCGGGGCGCACCCAAGTCCCCGACATGGGATGAAATGACAGCTCGCCCGCTCCACCCCAGGGCGATGCTATTTTTCATATGCCCCCCAACGGCCACCAATGGCCGGGAAAACAGGCCGGGCAAGTTGAGTTCGATCGGGGAAACACCCCGTCCTGCCCGAATGAAGCGGGTTTTTCCCGCAATAACACGGCATACGGAATCGTCCGCCGGACGGCTAATGGGTCGGTTGTGGTGAAGAAAAAACCGGGTTACGTGGGCTAGCCGCGCTTCCGCTTCTACGTTATCGGTCAGCACGGGCTCTCCGCTCACGTTTCCCGAGGTCGCCACCACCGGCTTATTCAACTCATCCAGCAATAAATGATGCAAGGGGCTGTAGGGTAGCATGGCCCCGATTTCCCTGATCCCCGGGGCAATGGATTCCGCAAGCATGGACTTGCTGCGCCTGCGCAACAGTACAATAGGCCGGGCAGGCGAACACAACAGTTCCTGAGCCAGGAAGTCCTGGTCGATTTCCAGTTCCTGTCGCACTTGTTCGAGGCCGTCGGCACCCCTCCAGGGGAACATCAGCGCAAGCGGCTTATGCGGTCGGAATTTGTTGGCTCGCAGCCGCGCGATGGCGGCCTCATTGTGCGCGTCGCACATCAGGTGATAACCACCGATCCCTTTTACCGCCAGGATCTCACCCTGCCGCAGGGCGGTAATGGCAGTGGCTAGCGCAGAGTTGCCCTCAATCATACCACTGGGAGCGGATAGATAAAGTTGCGGTCCACATGCGGGACAACCCGTTGGCTCGGCATGAAAGCGGCGATCATAGGGATTCTCATATTCGGTACGGCAGGCCGAACACAATTCAAACCCCGCCATCGTGGTATTGAGGCGGTCATAGGGCAGTCTCGTGATGAGCGTGTAGCGGGGACCGCACTGGGTACAGTTAATGAAGGGATAGCGATAGCGCCGGTTACCCTGGGTCAGCATCTCGCGTTTGCAGTCATCGCACAGGAAATAATCCGGAGGAATGTGAATTCGTTCTTTTGCAGTTTCCGCGCTCGGGATTATTTCGAAGCGATCCCGCTTGCGGTAGAGAATTTTTTCCGCTCGCACCACTTCCGGTCTTGCAAGTGGCGGCGCCTCGGCGAGCAGCGCAGCGCCAAATGCATCCAGCATGTTTTCTTCGCCCGCCGCCTCAATCAAAACGTGGCTCGAGGTATTCTGCACATGCCCTGTCAAGCTGAACCGGTGCGCGAGGCGAAAGACAAACGGACGAAAACCGACACCCTGCACCCGTCCCCCAATCAGCCAGCGGCGTGCCTCGGGTTCGTCCTGCTGGATTATCTGCTGATCTTTCATGCTTATTGCCTGGCATAGCAGGAAGAAGGCAGGAACGAAAACTGGAATGCCGCCCCCGTTGAAAGTCTTCTCTTGCAGACCTCTCAGCTAGCGCCGGGAAAAGGCACACTATCCCGGGTAGAGCACTCAGCCGTTGCCGTATTTGTTCTTACCCCCGCAGCCCACCATATCCGACATGCGCCTTCATCCGATACCATGCAGGGCCCCACTGGCGTTTTCGGAGTGCAGGCACGGCCATAGATTTTGCACTGGTTTGGATTTATCTTTCCCAGAACTACGCTGGCGCATTCGCAACCAGCAGGCATCTGCCCAGCGCGCTTGCGTCCCTCGGTATCGAAAGCAGGAAATTGAACTCGCGTGTCGTTTTTTGCAAAGCGCTGGTTGAGGGCGAAACCGGAAGCAGGAATAACGCCGATGCCACGCCAATTGGCGTCCGTATCATGCAGTGCTTCTCCAAGTTGCCGCTGTGCAGTCCGGTTTCCGCCCGGTCGGACCAGTTCCGGATAGCAGTTATCCAGGAAGCGCTTGCCCCCAAGTAATTGGCGCAATACGGAATACATGGCTGCCAGCAGCGAGTCAGGTTTAAAACCGGCTACAGCGGTGGGAATGCCATGTTTTTCAAAGACGAAATTCCACTCTTCAGGCCCCATGATCGTAGAGACATGGCCTGGCGCCACCAGGCCGTCGAATCCGGGCGTGTCGGAATCAAGCAGCATCGCGACCGCTGGCCATGTGCGCCGCGCGGACAACAGGACAGACAGATTCTCTGGTACCCCCTCCAGCAGCATTGCCGCGACCGGTGCCGTGGTCGTCTCGAACCCGGCGGCAAAAAAAACCACCTTCCGCTGTGGATTTCCCCGCGCGATTGCTACCGCTTCACGCGGACTCGCAATCGGTCGCACATCCGCACCTGAAGCCTTGGCCTGCTCCAGCGAACGCACTTCTCTTTTCGGCACATTCACGGGCACGCGCAACATATCTCCAAAGGCTATCAGAATTACATTTGCATGCAGCGCGAGCTGAATTGCCTGGTACACATCCTCTTCCGGACATACGCATACCGGGCAGCCGGGGCCAGCTATCAATTCGATGGATCGGGGGAGCGCACTTCGAATGCCTGCCATGGTAATCGAGCGCTCGTGGCCACCGCACACATTCATGATGCGTACGCGGCCGGGCCGCCCCGCAAGCGGCAGCGCATGGATTTTCTTCAGCCACTCCTGCGCGGTGAGGCTCATACGACCACCGGCGTATCAGGGCAGGTCGTATGTAGCATGGCGAAATCATCGATACGCGATTGCTCGCGTTGCCGCCCCAGTTCCAGGCTCAGCCATTCCAGCCAGCCCTGCAGGTTCAGTTTCTTGCGCGAAGAAAGCCTGATGAGCGGCGCGCGGCTGGCAAGGTTGCGAAGGTGCGATTCAGCCCGCACAGGATCGAAATCGTCCAGCACTGGCAGCAGGTCGGTTTTGGTAAGAAGGACGAGATCGGCGGCGCGGAACATTACGGGGTATTTCGCCGGTTTGTCGTCCCCCTCCGTAGTCGAGAGCAGAACGACATTCCTGTGCTGGCCCAGGTCGAAGCTTGCGGGGCAGACGAGGTTTCCCACATTCTCTATGAACAGGACATCCAGCTCATTCAATGCAAATTTATGCAAGACGTCATGCACCATATGCGCATCCAGGTGGCATGCAGACCCCGTAGTAATCTGATGGACCGGAACGCCTTTGGCGCGGATGCGATCAGCGTCGTTTTCAGTTTCCAGATCGCCCTCGATTACGCCCATGCGATACTGATTTCCCAATGCGTCGATGGTCGCTTCGAGCAGCGACGTCTTGCCGGCCCCGGGGGATGACATAAGGTTGATTGCAATGAGTCCATGCTCATCGAAATGCTGCCGGTTGTGTTTGGCCTGGTCGTCGTTCCTGGCCAACAGGCTCTTCAGAACGGAAACCGCGGTCGTGCCGTTTACCGGCTTGCATGCTGCTTCACTGTTACCCGGCGTGATATTGCAACCACACGTGTTACACATCTCAGATCTCCTCCGGCTTCAGGTGGTGATCAGTTCGACGCTCATGAGCGTCAACTCCTCGCCGCTCACAACACCTGTCAGATTGCTTCCGCAGGCACGGCATGCCAGCAGATTCGGCCCGGCTTCGCTTTCGAAACCGCACACTTCGCAATGCACCATGAGCAAGGCCGGCTCTATCTCAAGCGTCGACCCATCGGCCAGAGTCCCGGCGCTCGCAAAGGGATAGGCGTGTTGAAGCAATGGCATTTCGACCCCCGAAAGTGGGCCAATCCGGAGTTTTACCGATTCCACCCTTACCGCCCCATTCTCCAGTGCAATGCGCTCCACCTCTGCAATTAAAGCCTCGCAGAGAGAAAATTCATGCACTTTCCGCCCCGAAAGCGAGAAATTCGTCATGGAGCTCCCAGGCCGAGCGCGCATCACTCTCGTTCACTTTCTGAATGGCATACCCTACATGCACCATTACGAAATCTCCAATCGCCACCTGCTCTTCCTGCATGAGATACAAGCTAATCTCGCGTTGTATGCCTTTTGCCTCGCAAAGGGCGTTGAAGCCATTGATTTCGATTATTTGCATGGGGATACCGAGACACATAAAAATATTGTCTACCTAATTTCTGGCAAGTTCAATCGGAATGGGAAGAGGTTGCGAGACGATCTGAAGGTTAGCACTGCCTTCCGGACTGAGCGGTCTCCCAGATCAAAGCGTTCTTCACAGATTTCCGGAATATAAGCCAAGCTGCCTTACTCCTTTGTTTCACTAAGTGTTTGAACTATTTCTTCAGAAACTTCGGGGCATCATGTTACAAGTGGGCGATGCCGCAGCATCTCAGGTGACTCATCCCATCAGGAAAAAGGAGGTTCCTGAAAGTGCTCCCTGATCTCTTCCAACTGGACCCGGTTCTTGATAAGCGCCTCGACACAATCAGGGTCGAGCTTGCTGCCTGAAAGTTTACGCAATTCCTTGAAAGCCTCGTCCACGCTCCACGCCTCCTTATAGGGACGCTTGCTAGTGAGCGCATCAAATATATCCGCTACGGCAACGATTCGGGATTCGATGGGAATATTACCGCCCTGCAAGCCATGTGGATAACCTTTTCCGTCCATAGTCTCATGGTGATGCTCCGCTGTGTTACGAAGAATATTTAGATATTCGAAGGACTCCAATCCAAAATCGCGCAGCATGCCATCGATTAGTCGCCGGCCTTTTTCGGAGTGCGTTTTCATAACCTCGCGCTCGTTAGTGTCGAGCAAACCGGATTTGAGCAGGACGCTGTCGGGAATACCGATTTTCCCAATGTCGTGCAATGGGGAAAACAAGAACACATGCTCGATGTACTCGTCGTCAAAGCCGTATTTTGGCGCCAGCTCTTTTGCCACGATTCTGGCATAGCGTGACATACGCTCGAGGTGCGCCCCAGTTTCCGTATCACGCATGTTGGCAAAATTGCGTGCCGCACGGACGCCGGAAACCAGGGTACGCATCGAGGTTAACTCCCCAATTACGACCAGAGAAATCAGATGGACAAACATATCCAGCAGACACAACATCTCTTCGTCAAAAACATTTTTTCGGTAGGAGTTGAAAAAAATGAATCCGAAGAAATCGCCATTGAAGTACATCGGTACGGTGTAGCTAGCGCCATAGCTCTCTTCTGCAATGCGGTGGGTATGCTCGTGGGTACCTTTGGCAAATATCGTCAGGTCGTTTATGACACGAGGCTTGCCACTTTCCCGGATCCTTTGGAGCGAACTGACCTGGCTCAGCCTGGCCTGATACTGAGAAAGAGGGTCGCTTTCTCCACTACTGTGAACAAAGGTCTTGAGCTCATCCGTCTTGGGATCGTAGATCGCCACAGCCACACGATCTATAAACGTAAAGCGCTGAGCAAGCGCGGCATGCACGGTCTTCAGCTTTTCCGAGAGCGAACCATGATGATTAAGGGCTTCAAGGGCGTCTTGATGATCAAGCATATGGAATTTGACAGATATCAGTTTTGACTGGCTCCTGCCCCGTATTGCGCAGGCGCAGATTTTTATTCCGGATTCACTTTGCTCCGCCCATCATATTATGTATAGGCGAGCCTACAAGGAAAACAAGGGGGAGATCAAGCTCGACGTTTGTGTGAATTACCGAAGGTATGTAATGGTTGAAGTCTTTTTAAACAGAACCCGGATGAGTTTGCAAACTGTGTTTCTTTGAACGAAACTGGGTGCTATCCGTATTTTATCAGCAACCCAAAATCGTAACTTTTTGCCATTTTCATCATACTTTGTAATCTTGTAATTTTTTGTATCTGCCCTACAAATAGAAAAAAGACCGGGCTTCGCCCATGAAACTGCGTACGAAGGTGCGGTGGGACCATCCATCCAGAGATAACCGGTCGAGACTTCGATCTGCATCGAAGAAGAGACCCCAAGCAACCTTGCCGTAATCAAAGGGAAAGGGGATGCATTCTTAATGATCGATGAGGCGATAATCCACGCTGAAAAACCCGCGGTGATGCTCTCAAAGGAATCCGGTGGCAAGCTGATCGTGCTGGCTGGGCCATGGAGCCTGCGCACGCTGGTGGCAGATCCGGCACTTCGCCAGTCCATCAAGAAACTCGCTGCCGATAGGGACAAACAATGGGATATCAGCCGAATCGAGCGGCTGGACAGTGCGGCTGCTTTTCTGCTCTGGCAGGCCTGGGGTGAAAAACTGCCCGTGGATCTGATCATGCGCCCTGAACACCGGCGTTTGTTCGAATATTGCCATTACC
>ERZ778029.891-NODE-891-length-36664-cov-71.049660_pt1 | contig 36664 bp, 33 predicted proteins | sample MGYA00375759_ERZ778029 | MGnify/ENA primary metagenome ERZ778029 (study PRJEB29350, sample SAMN05389819) | bioreactor metagenome | isolation source: Ammonium sulfate bioreactor | place: South Africa: University of Cape Town | collected 2014-04-04 ...
GAAGAAAGGCAGTCCGTTCCATCTGAACTAACAAACAAAACGGACTCTCTTTAGCGGACTCTCTTTAGCCGCCGAGCGGATTCGGGTCCAAAGTCCCGCAAGCGGAAGTCTGGAATAACTGGTGTAAGCGGTGTCCGCTTACACCTAAGGAAGCGCTAAACAAATCCTCGCTGAGCGCGTTGCCGGTAAAATCGGGATGATCATAGGGCGCGCGACGCATGCCGTAGCTTGGACTACGATGCGATGCCACCGAGCGCAACGCGGTGGCTCCCCGGAGCGTGGCCCGAGTGCCCCCGCGAAGCGGAGATCGGGCAGCGGAGGGGATGCTTCGACCGCACCACAGTTTTGTTGGAGCGCAGGCATCTCGCTACGGGGTCGCACCATTCGCGTCGTCGCCTTCGCGCATCCCATCCCGCAAACCCACCGCCGCGCCAGCGGAGATTTATTCAGCGCTTCCCTAACTTTCATACCATATCACAGCATGTCAAATAGTAGCTGAAGGCCTATCCTGTCTATCTTTCCCATAAATTAATCCATCCCTTTTCATGTCATCCCGCGTCATGTAATCTCACATTAATTCATTGCTGCTATGGAATCGGAATGATCGAGTAACAAGCATGCTTCCCAATGGTGCAATACGCTCAGCAGTTATGTCTTTCCCGTGATTGGCAAGATCTACGTGCGTGATATCGATCAATCCCATGCGATGCAGGTGCTGGAACCGATTTGGCTGACAAAAACAGGGACAATAAAGCTGTTGCGAGGACGGATCGAAAACGTACTGGACTGGACACGGGAGCGCGGCTATCGCAGCTGCGAGTTAGAATCCCAGCATCTCGCTCAAGTAGAAAAAGATAAGCTGAACCTTGGATATCAATTCTTTAAAAAATGGAAGGGTATGCCGTGTTTGAAAATACTATCAAAGGGCGATTTTTTGCAAAGGCGTACTCACCCGATTCAAGCATTCTAAAACTCTCAAACGAGGATTATCTAAAAAGGATATCCGAAGGAAAAGATATATATGTGACGCGGGCCCGTGTCTGGGCCGGTTACGATAAATGGACTACGCGTGAGGCCGCAAGCTTACTTTCTGGGCTCGTGCCTGCAGGAGATGATTCTGCAAAGTTTTTTCACAAATTTTGTTGGTCAGAAACAGAGAAGGATGAAAGTACAAATCCCTGTCGCTATATAATTTTCAAAATATTTTCCCGGAATCGAGAGTGTGAAGAACATATCTTCGAAATATTGAAACGTTCGGATATGGGTGGTCAAGCAAGTCCCAGGAAATGGGCGGAATATGCAAAAACGAAAGGATGGTTACCTCATGCTGAATCCTTTGCTGATATCGATAATAGTCCGTTGCTCATTCTCCTGGAATCAACGGGCGGGAGTACTCTCCTCCAATCATCGGAGAATGGACCACCAATTACTCAACCGAAGCCTGATTCTCCTTATTCCACTGCATGGCTCAGTATCCAGAATCGCGCTATCGCGCAATTTTTTAGTCCGCGACGGAATTTTGATGCCAAGAGCGAAGAGGTTGTGGAATGGATAATGGCGGAGACTGCCAAGGTCGGGCTGAAGGAATCTCGAAAGGTCGCAGAGGCGATTTTCACAATGATCAAGCCCGATGATCACGATCCTAAAAAGAAAAGGGGTAACCCTCTATAACAAGCCTCCATGCGGTTGCAGCCTAGAGTGAGGTTAGTCGTGAATTTCGGATACCGACGGTAACAGATTAACTGCACTGCCATGGCGGAGGATGCCACCAGCAATGCTGATATGACAAGAACGACTGGATCGCGTCGGGTGACCCTCAAAACCCAAGATGGCGAGCCAATGGGGAAAATGTCCAACGATCCAAGCTGCGAGTGGAGACTCGCAAATGGATCTTAATTTAAAAATTACATATAACCAATAACTTATAATTATAAAGTGGCGGACCACGACCGATAGTGATGATCACTACGTTTACGCCATAGCACTATGAGGCTACCTCAAAAGGTCGGGAGATTGAGACCGTCACTTCTTCCCTTCAGGAGCCTGCCGGATGTAGAGATTCACGTCATCATCGACTTGATTTGACGGCTACGACTTCCCGGTGCGGATAAATCCATGTCGTGCGAGAAACTGCTGCGAAGGCTCGTTCTTGAGCTGGATCGTTGCAAACAGTCCCGTATCTTCGCTGGCTTGGATGAGACCTTCCATCACTTGGTCGCCATAACCCTGCCTTCGGTGACCGTCCGCAGTATGTAAATACCTATTTCACCCAGATACTCCGCTTGCGGGAGTGAGATACCGGAATTCTCCGCTACGTGGGCCTGATGTTCGGGATTGCACTTGACCGCTCCGGTGACGACCAACTCGCCATCCTTGTAGAGGAAGGCCAGCAAATGCGCTTGCGCGATCCGGCCTGACAGGCCATTTGGAGCAACTTGCGGATCACGCAATACCAGTTCTTTGAATTTCTCCCGCTCTTCTAGAGTGGCATCCTTCCCGGCCTTCACGACCAACTTAGTCATCAGCATCCATCCACCTCAGCATCCCCACGGCTGATAGCTTTATCCCTCACCGCTACTCCCTGGCCACGACGGTATCATAGAGACCGTAGTGGGTTAGCCCCTTATGGCTTTCGATGCCCGTATAGCGAAGCGAGGCATCTTCATAGCGACGGAACGCAAAGACGGCTTCGTTCATCCGCTCGGTGTTGAACACCTTGAGCCGAACAAGTAGGTGGAAATCCGCGACGGTCAGGCCGGTGACGGCATGGAACAGGTCCGGTTCCAGCTTGGTGATGACGTCCTGTAGCGTATTTTCGCGGAAGTCTGTCAGATACATGAAGACGGGAATCCGAGTGGCGAACTTTATCAGCTTTTCCTGAACGAGCTTGCGCTTGGATTTGTATTCCTTCTCCTCCTCCGTCAGTTCCTTCTTGTCCCTCGCTGACAATTCGCCGCCGGCGGCTTTGGCCTTGTCCTTGAGGTCTTTGACGGTTTCGCTCTTGTTGATGATGGTTTCGATGATGTTGTCGCCCAACGCGCGCCAGCCCTCGATGCGCTCCACCGCCGCCATTGCCTCGGAATTGTCGAGAACACGGCGCAGCGTGTCGTTGTCCACATTTACCAGCAGCGCGGATTCCCACTTACGGGCGAGCAGCGTGGCAGATGTTCCGGCCATCGCAATGTCGAGGATGCCGCCCGCGTCGATCTGCGTCATGTTGGCACCGTCATAGGCCAGCACAGGCAGGAACGAGACTAGCTCGCGCACGGCATTTTCCGGGTTCGCTTCGCCCGGCGAAAGGCCGATGCCATATTCCGAGAGTTGCCGGAGTGCTCGGGTGGGTGCGAAGTCGAACACGAAGCAAACGGGTTTGAGGATTTCTTCCTCATTGGGATTATCGCCGTTGGGATTTTTGATCGACCACGGCGACTGCACCCGGAACGCCGCCTGAAAATAGGTTTCAGGGGATTTCAGGTTGCGCAACATCAGGATAGACGACCATTGCGCCACGGTGACGCCGGTGGTTAGCTTGCCGCATGAAAGGGTGATGGTCTTGGTGTCGAAGCCGCTGCCGACCGCCTGCCGGGCAGGGGGCAAAGCGTCTAGGCCGATGCCCGCCGTGGCCCCTGCCGACACGATCACGGTGTAGTCGTGCCAGAACACATTGTGTTTTTCCGCCAGCAGGTTCGCCATCGCATGACAGGCAGAGACGTTGGGTAGGAACCAAAAGGAATGTTGTAGGTAAGGAAGGAGCCGCACATCGGAATACGGGAACGGCGGGCGGGTGCCGGTTTTCAGGCTTTCGACCGTCTGCGGCGCATAACCGCCCCGGATGATGTCCAGCCATTTCTGCACGTCATTCTTGTATTTGAACGTGGCCGCGTCGCCGGCCCCGGTCGCGGCGAAAAAGGCGTTCAGGTCGAACTCATCAAACCCCCCGGCGCTGGCGATCGCCAGCAGCTCGTCGGGCATCTGGTAGGTCAGCAGCCGCATTTGCGGTAACGCGCCGTAGGGATTGCGCTTGTCGGGGTACTTCGCGGCGAACTCGGCCTTGGCACGCTGTTCATCGGTATAGGTCCAGTTAAAAATCTGCTCCTCGATGAACTCGCCGGTGGCAAGCGCCTTGAAGGGGGTGCCGGACAGATAGAGATAGGCCCGCGTGGTGATCGGCAGGAACTCGGCCTCGCTTTCCGACAGGACGCCCAAATCCTCGTTCACGTCCTCAAGGTCGGCAGCGTATTCGAGACTGGCTTCTTTCTTGGCGACGGCGGCATCCTCGCCCTCGAACAGCTCCTTGGCCGTCTCGCGCCACGCACCGAAATGGTATTCGTCAAACACGACCAGATCCCAATTGGTCGTGTGGACCCATTCGTGGCGGGCCTTGATGTTGCCCGCCTTGTCGCGCCCCAGCAGGTCTTGGAACGACCCGAAAAAGACTACGGGCTTGTCGCGGTCGATCTGGCTGGGATCGCGCCCGGACTTGCGCGACAGATATTGCCAGCCGTCAAAATCGACGTGGGATTCAAGGTCGGTCTGCCAAGCGTCCTCGACGGCGGGCTTGAAGGTCAGAACCAGCACGCGCTTGGCGTCAAGCTTCTTGGCAAGCTGGTAGCTGGTGAAGGTCTTGCCGAAGCGCATTTTCGCGTTCCAAAGGAAATGCGGAACGGCAGTGGCGTCCTCCCGCCAACGGGATTGGTAGTAGGCATAGGTCTGTTCGATCGCTCGCGCCTGCTCGTCGCGCGGCGGGAAATCCTCGTGATGGGTGCCGGTGAACTGCTGGCCCATGCGCAGTTCGGCCAGCACGGTTTTTACATCGGCGACGGTGCATTGCATCCATTCGAGCCGCGGGTTGGCGAAGCCTTTGCGCCTCAACGCTTCGCGCACAGCATGATCGGTGATAATACCGCCATCGTCCCGTTCGGCCCACTCGTCCAGCTCGATGGTGTAGTTCCTGATCGCGGCGGTCTTGAGCTGTTCGGCGACGCGCCGCTTCACGTCCCGCGTCGTTTGCCCAATTTTGAGAAGGCCGTCATGTGTATCAGCGGCAATGGCATAGGCATAAATGCGCGGGCGTGCATCTGGTTTGGGAGCGAGAATTTCCTCAATGGTGGGCCTATTCACCGTTCGGCTCCATCGGACGGATCATGCTCTCGATGTAGGTGATTTCATCCGGCCCGATGCCGTATTTTTGATACAGAAGCTTGTCGGTCCACATCTGGTCCCAAGTCTGTTGCGGCACCCAAGAATAGGTCGAACGCAAAGCGTCTTGTGTGATTTTCCGCAGGGAAACGAGGAAACGGAAAAGTCGTGTCCGGTAATAGCTAGCGAAACTGCGAGCGGCTTCCTCCGACTGGAAGGGCGATACAACAAGGTAAGTCTGAGTGCAGGCCGAAGGCGGCGGAGCAACGATCTCTTTCCCCAAAATCTGGTGTGGGAACGACTCGCCCGCCCCATAAGCTTTGGGCACCAGAACCTTCCATACATCTAGCGTGGCCACGTTCTTTCGGACCACGCTGCGATTCATGTAACCGATGGAGCGTTTACCGCGACTAATCAGGTGCAGCGGGATTTTCCCGGCACTCGGCTGCGGGATTCACTCATCGAAGTTTGTTGCGATTCCAAAGGGAGTATCACCGGAGATAAGGTCAAGAATTGATGGCCCGCCCTTGGCGATGACCTTCCGCAAGATTCCAAGAGCGCGTTCGTCACGAATGAAAACATCGAACTCCCCAAGCGCCCGGTTCTTCTGGACGTGTTCGATCCCCTCGGCGATGCGTGTCACGTCGCATGGGCCGGTATGGTCACGGTCCCAAAGAAAGTAGCAGATGCCGCCTTTGATCTGGACGCCGGGAAAAGCCACTCCGGAATCCGGAAAGTCGGTCATATTGCGTATATGCCCGCTGGTAAGCATCTCGGCTCGAAATTCATCTAGGCCGCGCCCACCCGCCATCCAGCGCGACGGCATGACCATGCTGACGAAGCGTGGTTCAAGTTTGAACGCCTGCTGCACGAACAGGTGATAGATGGAGGAGTCGCTGGTGCCGCCAGCCCCTCCCGTCATCTGATAAGGGGGATTCCCGACAATCACATCGAACTGCATTTCGGCTCCGAACAGCTCGCTGATGCGAGCCTTGATGTTGTGGGTATGGATGAAGGCGTATGCGTGGTTCTCAAGCTCCAGCCCGCGATCAAACAGCGCACGCGGTGCGCCGCAAAACTCGCATTTGGCGTTCTGCCACGAATGTTCCGTGCGCTCGAACCAGACGTTGCCACTATCGGTGTCAAAACTTCTGGCAACGGAGTGTTCGCCGTTGGCATGCTTGGAGCAATAGAGGCTGCGCCGCGCCAACAGGCTGGTCAGCGTGGTGATGGCGATGCCGAACACTTGCTGCGTCAGGATATGATCGACCCGCGTTTGCAGGTCGGGAATTTCCTCCGCCAGCCCGGCGATCAGCCGTGTGGTGATTTCCCGCAGGAACACGCCGGACTTCGTGAACGGGTCAAGGAACGTGACCGTGCTATCCGCCCAGATATTCGCACCGCCGTTCCGCGCTGCCCACGCCTCCGCCAGCGTATCCAGCATCCGGTTGGCAAATTCCGGCGGCGTGAACACCTCGTCGTTGGATAGATTGGCGATGCAGGTCAAGACATCGGGATTTCGCCCCCGCAGCGTAAATCCCACTTGTTCGTTCATGCAGCATCCCCCGTCTCGCCGCTGGCAAACTCTGCCAGATCACGCGGCGTCATCGGCGGATATACTTTGGTGGGGGTAAAAATCTCGTGCCTGGCGAGCTGGGAGAACAATGAGTCTTCTGCGCTGAAACTCGCAGCGCCGGTCAGCACATCGAGCCGGAAATCCCGCCGCTGAAACTTGCCTTTGCCGAAATAGCCCCACTCCACCACGCTGATCGGCGCGCTGTTCATGTCGCGCATGGTCATGGCGTCACCGTGAACTAGATTGAGGGACAACACAAAGGACGCCGCGCGATACATCTCATTCGCATCGTCCGTCAGGTTGAGGTATTCGGCGAACACTTCCAGCATGTTCGCGCGGCACTCGGCGATATTGTCTTGCAACAATTCGATACCGTAGCAGCACATCAGCGCCAGCAGCGCGTAGTGCCGTTTCTCGAAGGCGGATTTGCCGAATTTCGCTTCAACGGCGGCCAGCTTGCGTTGCAGGACCGGAACCAGAAAATTTCCGCTGCCGCAGGCAGGCTCCAAAAAGCGCGCGTCGATCCGCTCTGTTTCACCCTTGACGAGATCAAGCATCTTTTCGACCAACCAAGGCGGCGTGAACACCTCCCCGTGGTCAGCAACGCGCTTTTTTGACTTGATCAGATTCATGAATGGCGATCTGTCATTTAGGTCAGCAGCTTGTGACGGTCGCAGCGGTCACGGCGAAGTCGCCGCGCGTTCTTCGCAAGCCGATCAATCTCTGCCCGTGCGAGCGGTTTTCTAGACACGCTTTGATACCTCCATACCTTCTCTTTGGCGTTTGCCGCACCTTCCGCCAGCAGGGAAAGCCGCTCATATTCTTCCACGGACATGACGATGACGACGTCGCGCCCATACTTCTCGATCAGCACAGGCGTTGCGCGCGTGTTCGCCACCCTCGCTCTTGAGCTTTTCGGCCATCCAGATCATTGCCCCGTAGATCATGGTCAGCGTATCCGGCTGGAAGGCGGCGGCTATCGACGCGTTGCGCGCGCTCGCGCAGCGCGTCGAGGTCGCCGAGGGCGAAGTTCGTATCATGGGATCGAAGTCCCGGCTGCTATAGACGCTTGTGGCGGGAAGTGGCGTAAACTCAGTGCCCACTCAGGGACTGAAGTGGCGGAAGCGGTGAGATTCGAACTCACGGTAGAGTCACCCCTACGGCAGTTTTCAAGACTGCTGCCTTAAACCGCTCGGCCACGCTTCCATTTCCGCTGGGCCAGACAATCCTAAATCCGGCAGTCGACCGCTTATTTTCAGTTTAGAACCATGATCCACAAGGATTTTCGCGATACTCGACGTCCACCTGCGTGGTGAGTTTCGCTACAGGGCGGATTATGCAATTTTTGCGCCACATGGCTGCGTTCCAACTCCCTGGAATGGAATAGCCATTCCGCGTCGCAGCACCTTGCCCTGCACCCCAAAAACCGCACACTCCACTCTGTCCAATTACCGGATTTAGATAATACCTTTTCAACGGTCATTTTTCCAGCAAGACCCTTTTTCCAGTGTTGTTGTTATTGCAACTTTTCCCAAACCTGCGTAGTCTTATACTCTGTAAAGCAAATCAACCAAGGAGACCTCATGCAACCTGAACTACGGTATTCAAATTCGACGGCGCAAACCGGCCTTGCTGTCGTTCGCAATAAGGTCTTGCGCAATACTTACATGCTGCTCGGCTTGACCATGATTCCCACTATGATCGGAGCGATGATCGGGATGAGCACCAATTTTGCGTTCCTGGCCCAGGCGCCGATCATGGGACCGCTGGTAATGCTGGCTGTCATGATGGGCCTGCTATTCGGGGTGAGCGCCACGCGTAACAGCGCAATAGGGATTGGACTGCTATTCCTGTTCACGTTCGTCGCGGGCTGGTGGCTTGGGCCGATGCTGCAATATGCGCTGCACCTCAGAAATGGCGCGCAACTGGTGGGAGTCGCTGCCGCTGGAACTGCCGCTATCTTCTTCACTCTGGCAACCATTGCGACGGTAACTAAAAAGGACTTCGGTTTCATGCAGAACTTCCTCTTCGTAGGACTGGTGCTGCTGATAATCGCATCCATCGCCAACCTGTTCTTTGCCGTGCCGGCAGCTTCGCTCGCCATCTCGGCGGTTGCGGTACTGCTGTTTTCCGGCTTTATCCTCTTCGATGTAAGCCGGATCGTCAACGGCGGGGAAACGAACTATGTAATGGCCACGATGGGTATCTACCTGAGCCTCTACAACCTGTTCACCAGCCTGCTGCATCTGCTGCTGGCCTTTTCCGGTGAAAAGGACTAACCGACTCTCATAGATAGCAGCAAATAGCAAATCGATACATCGGGGCGGCCGGCAACAGCCGCCCTTTTTATTTCCGCTTTTCCTCCAGCCTTTCTTATCCCGCCTTGGCTTGCTCAAACAGCGCAATGGATTCCACATGCGCGGTGTGCGGAAACATGTTGATCACTCCCGCCGCCTTCAGGATGTATCCCTTCCTGTGGACCAGCACTCCCGCATCCCGCGCCAGCGTGGCCGGATTACAGGACACATACACGATGCGCCTCGGACTGGTATCTCCTTCTTCATCAATGGAGGTCGCCGCCGCGATTGCCCCCTCCCGGGGCGGGTCTATCAGCAATTTGTCGAAATGGCCCTGCTCCCGCATCCAGCCTTCCTTCACTTCGAAGAGATTGGCTTCGGCAAACTGTGCATTGGATGCAAGCCCGTTGCAGTCCGCATTTTCCCGCGCGCGCTGCAGCAGGGCCGTGCTGCCTTCATAACCAACCACCTGGGCGCCGCGTCGCGCTATCGGCAAGGTGAAATTGCCCAGGCCGCAAAACAGGTCTGCGATACGCTCCCCCGGTTGCGGGTCGAGCAGGCTCAGCACCCGCCTGACCAGTATGCGATTCATGGCCGGGTTGACCTGCGTGAATTCCGTGGGATGAAACGGCATGACAATATCGAATTCCGGCAGAATATAGCTTAATTCAGGCGCATTCTCGGGATAGAAAGGAAAGGCGCTCTGCGGCCCGCCAGGCTGGAGAAAGAACTGGATGCGATGCCGGTCGGCAAAATTTCTGAGAAGCGCTTCGTCTTCTGGAAGCAACGGCTCCAGGATGCGCAATACCAATACGTCCACGTTCTCGCCAAGCGATACTTCGATTTGCGGCAGGCGTTCGCGTATGGATAAGCTGGCCACGAGCTGGCGCAACGGCATGATGAGATCAGACACACGGGGCGGGATGACTTCGCAACCCTGCATGTCAGCAACGAAACTGCTTCGCTTCTCATGGAATCCTACCAGCACCGCGTCCTTTTTCCTGACATAGCGGACGGACAACCGCGCCCGGTAGCGGTAGCCCCAGGCTTCGCCATGGACGGCGGGCAATATCAGTTCCGGCTCGACGCGTCCGATATGCCTGAGATTGTCTTCCAGGACACGCTGTTTTGACGCCACCTGTGCACGAACATCCAGGTGCTGCATGCTACAGCCGCCGCATAAGCCGAAATACGAACACTGGGGGGAAACCCGCGCAAAGCTGGGCTTAAGTACTTGACCGACCTGCGCCAGCTCGAAACTGGCCTTTTTGCGGTAGGCGTTGTAAGTGACTATTTCACCAGGAAGCGCCCCTTCGATGAAAATCACTTTTCCATCGGCGTGGGCCACGCCGCGGCCTTCCTGATCGAGTGATTCCACTGTGGCCGGGATAGCCCTCTCATGCGGAGGAAGGCATGTGTCCGCGGTTTTCGATAATTTCCGGCTGAGTTTGCCTGCTATAGCCATTGGCCCAGAAACTGCTGCCAATGCGGTTCAGTGGACCTGCCCAGGGTGGAACGCACCAGCTCGCACTCGCGCTGGTATTGCTCGCTGTCAAAAATACCGCGCATCAGCTGGAAGCGCAGAAAAACAAGATAAGTGTTTACGACATCCGTTTCGCAATAGTTGCGAATCGCTGTGACTTCACCATCCAGGAAAGCGCGCCACACGGCGGAGCCATCCATGCCGCATTTTCCCGGCAATCCCATCAGCTTCGCCAGTTCGTCCAGCGACACGTTGGCGCGAGGCTGATACAGTGCCAGCAAATCCATCAGGTCGAGATGGCGGGTATGGTAGCGGCTCAGGTAGTTGTTCCATTTGAAATCACGGTCGTCGTCCCCCATGTCCCAGTAGCGCCGCGCCTGCAAACCATGAATCAGGCTGCGGTAGTGCAAAACCGGCAGATCAAAGCCGCCGCCATTCCACGACACGAGTTGCGGACTATAGCGGTCGATGCCTTCGAAGAACCGGCGGATGAGCTCGGCTTCCGGATCGGCCGCCGTTCCCAGCGACCATACGCGAAAGTCAGTCTTATCGCGCAACGCGCACGAGATCGCCACGATTTTCTGCACGTGCAGCGGCAGGAAGTCGTGGCCGACAGCCTGGCGGCGCGCCTGGAACGCCATTTCAGCGATATCGGCCGCGGCAAGTTGCGGATTCAGGTCATGAAGCTTGCGCAACCCCTCCACATCGGGAACGGTTTCGATATCAAAAACCAGGACAGGCGTCACTTTACCGGGATGAGAAAATGAATGGTTTGGTCCGCACCCTGCCTATGTTGCCTATGAACTGCCGCACCGTACACGTCATGATGTGAAAAATAGCCGTCCCCGCAGGTCCCGCCCGGGCCTCCGGTCAGGAAGGAAAAACACCGGTGGACAGGTAACGGTCCCCCCGGTCGCAAACGACCGAAACAATCACCGCATTATGCACTTCTGCTGAAATCTTGAGCGCCGCTGCCAGGGCGCCCCCAGATGAAATTCCCGCGAAAATTCCTTCCTCCCGCGCTAGGCGCCGCGTCATGTCCTCCGCCTCCAGCTGGGAAACCCGTATCAGGCAATCTACCTGCTTAGCATCGTAAATCCTGGGAAGATAAGCTTCCGGCCACTTCCGGATGCCGGGAATCTGAGCACCCTCCTCCGGCTGTACGCCGATGATCTGGATTTCTGGATTTTTTTCCTTGAAATAGCGGGAACAGCCCATGATCGTGCCGGTGGTTCCCATGCTGCTGACAAAGTGTGTAATGCTTCCCCCGGTATCCCGCCAGATTTCCGGCCCGGTGCCTTCGTAATGGGCTCGCGGATTATCCGGGTTGGCAAACTGGTCGAGAATGATTCCGCGCCCCTCGTCGCGCATGCGCTCGGCCACGTCCCGCGCCTCTTCCATGCTGCCCTCTTTTGAAGTCAGGATGATCTCGGCGCCGTAGGCTTTCATCGCCTGGCGCCGCTCGATGCTGAGATGCTCCGGCATCACCAGGACGAGAGGATACCCCATGATCGCCGCGGCCATCGCCAGGGCGATGCCGGTATTGCCGCTGGTGGCTTCTATTAGCGTATCTCCCGGCTTGATATCGCCGCGCTCCTGCGCGCGCTTGATCATGGATAGCGCAGGCCGGTCTTTTACCGAGCCCGCGGGGTTGTCGCCCTCGAGCTTTGCAAGAATGGTATTGCTGGTGTTTCCCGGCAGATGCTTGAGTTTTACCAGCGGCGTGTTGCCGACAAAATCTTCTATGGTCTTGAACATGGGCACCCTGGGAATTTGCTGATGCCCGATTATCGCACAGTCGGCCGGCATTGAAACACCCGGCACAAGGCAGGCGCGAGGTGGCGCCGTTGCTTACCTGCACCCAGGAGTAGCGGCCATTTCAGCACTCACGCGCCGCGGAGCGCATCATCTGGCTGGCAGGTTATTCTCCTTCCTCGCAGCCTTGGGGAGTTCGCCGACCGTTATCTGCGGGCGCAGGCGTTTCATCATGGCAGGGCCGATGCCTTTGACTTTCTCCAGGTCGCCCGGCGTCTTGAATGGCCCCTTTTTCTTGCGATGATCGATAATGGCCTTGGCTTTGGCTGGACCGATTCCCTCAAGCGTTTCCAATTCGTCCTGGGTGGCGGTGTTGATGTTGACTGCGGCATACGCCCCGCCCATGACTGCAAACAGCATGACAAGGAGCAAAATCAGTTTTTTCATAATCTCGTGAGATAAGAATACAGCCTGGAAAATCCCAGGCACTGTACGTTATAGGTACCAGCAGCTAATGGAAGAAACACGATAGCGGAAACGTTGCCCGCTTCAACCCGGGATAGCCGGCCTTTAAAATGGAATGTCATCATCCATGTCATCGAAGCCCGTATTGGTCTTGGCAGGCGCTTTGCTGCCGGATGTGCTGCCGGAGGACGCATAGCTGCCCTCCTCCCGCTCTCCCGAGTCGAAACTGGCGCTGCCGGGCTTGCTGCCCAGCATTTTCATGTCGCTGGCAATAATCTCCGTGGTGTAGCGCTCGGCGCCAGATTTATCGGTCCATTTGCGCGTTTCCAGACGCCCCTCGACATATACCGGCCGGCCCTTTTTCAGGTATTCCCCGGCGATTTCGGCGAGCTTGCGATAAAACGTGACGCGGTGCCACTCGGTTTTTTCCTGTTTCTCGCCATTCTTGTCTTTCCAGGTTTCCGTGGTAGCCAGGGTAATATTGGTCACCGCGTCACCATTCTGCATGTAACGGGTTTCGGGATCCTTGCCGAGATTGCCGATGAGTATGACCTTGTTGACTGATGCCATTTACGCTTCTCCCCCGAGTAATTGAACAACCCCTTTTTCATCGAAACCCGTCATGTCCACCTTCAGATAGGCAACCCCTTCGCTCGCCAGCACCAGCGCCTCGTGCACGCCGGGCAGCGCCGCCAGCTGGCTGGACAGCCCGTTGGCTTTCCCGATATCCATCTCCTTGACATGGTACATCCGGGTGCGCACCGCCGCGGGGGCTTTCATGGTAAAGGCGAACATCAGCCATAGCGCCAACAGGGCGCCGCAAAATGTGAACAGCGCAAAGCCGCCATGATGCTCGAACAAATACCCCCCCGCAGTCGCGCCGATGAAAGTGCCCAGGAACTGAACGCTGCTATATACCCCGATAGCCGTTCCTTTGGCGCCGACCGGGGCAATCTTGGAAATGAGCGACGGCAATGTGGCTTCCAGCAGGTTGAAAGCGGCAAAGAATACCAGCAGCGCGCCCGCTGTGCCCCAAAGGGAATCGGACGTGATGGCGAGAAATATCTGGCTCGCCAGCAGCACGGCAATGGAGGTCACAAAGACGGGCTTGAGCTTGGCTTTCTTTTCGGCATAGATGATCGCGGGGACGATCAATGCCAGGGAAAGAAGCAGCACGGGGAAATAGATCTTCCAGTGCGAATCGGCCGCAAGCCCGGCGTTGCGCAATGACAGCGGCACGACCAGCCACAGCGCCATGAGCACGGCGTGGAGCGCGAATACGCCAAAATCCAGGCGCAGCAGTTGCGGATTATGCAACACGCTCTGGAAACGGCCAGCCGATGCTTCGGTATCGGAATGAAAACGGCTGATGACAGGGTTGGGAATGACGCGGGAAACCACCACCATGGCAAGCAGCGCCAGTATGCCCGTCATCATGAAGATTCCTGGCACGCCAAGCAAGCGATCCAGCGCCGGCGCGGCAATCAATGAAAGTGCAAACGTGACGCCGATGGTCATGCCGATCGCAGCCATGGCCTTGGTGCGATGCTCCTCGCGGGTAAGGTCCGCAGCCAGCGCCATGACCGCCGCCGAGATTGCCCCCGCGCCTTGAACGATGCGGCCAAGTATTATCAGGTAGATATCCGACGCAGATGCGGCAATGAAGCTTCCCAGCGCAAACAGGATCAGGCCGAGATATATGACGGGCTTGCGTCCAATGCGGTCCGAAAGCCAGCCGAATGGTATCTGCAGCACCGCCTGGGTAAGCCCATACGCGCCCAGCGCAATCCCGATCAGGGTGTAATTGCTGCCGCCGGGTAAATGCTCCGCGTAAAACGCAAAGACCGGCAGAATGATGAACATGCCAAACATGCGCAGCCCATAGATGCCAGCCAGGCCAACGGTAGCGCGCTTTTCAATGGCCGACATTTTTTCGGGGACTGCGGACACGGACATGAATCAGATTGGGAAAATGCCGGAAAGTTGAGTATATTAACAGGTTTGGCCAATACTCCGGTAGCCCGGGCGTTGCGCTTGGAACGCTTCCGGCAGCCTGTAAATATCAAGACCTGCTAATACTTGTTTTGCACCCACGACCCACGATGATTGCGGATTTCAGCCGGAACGAGGCGCGCAGCAGAGCAGGCTCTGCAAGCAGCAAGCAACGCTGGGCGGGTGAAATTCCGTCCCGTCCCTCCGGGTTGCGTACGCCGCAACGCGGGCACCAAATAAGTTAACAGGCTCTGGTCAATGGAACTCATAAAAATCCGCGGTGCGCGCACGCACAACCTCAAGAACATCAATATCGACCTGCCCCGCAACAAACTCATTGTGATTACCGGGTTGTCGGGGTCGGGCAAGTCATCGCTGGCGTTCGATACCCTTTATGCCGAAGGCCAGCGGCGTTATGTGGAATCGCTTTCCGCATACGCCCGGCAGTTTCTGCAATTGATGGAGAAACCGGATGTCGATCTGATCGAAGGCTTGTCTCCCGCCATTGCCATCGAGCAGAAGGCGACTTCCCACAATCCCCGTTCCACGGTTGGCACGGTGACTGAAATACATGATTACCTGCGGCTCCTGTTCGCCCGCGTTGGCGATCCGCAGTGCCCGGACCATGGCATTACATTGGTCGCGCAAAGCGTATCGCAAATGGTCGATCATGTGCTGCGGCTTCCGCAGGACACCCGCCTGATGATTCTCTCGCCTCTGGTGGTAGGCCGCAAAGGCGAGCAACTGGAGCTGATCGATGAATTGCGGGCGCAGGGTTTTGTAAGGGTGCGGATAGATGGCACGGTTTATGAAATCGATGCGCTGCCGAAACTGAAGAAAAATGTAAAACATACAATCGAAGTGGTGGTGGACAGACTCAAGGTGTCTCCCGATGCAAAGCAGCGCCTGGCGGAGTCATTCGAAACCGCGCTGCGCCATGCGGATGGGCGCGCGCTGGCGGTCGAAATGGATTCGGAGCATGAGCATCTGTTTTCCGCCAAGTTCAGTTGCCCCATATGCAGCTACTCCCTCCCTGAACTCGAACCGCGGCTGTTCTCCTTCAATAATCCGATAGGTGCGTGTCCCAAATGCGACGGGCTGGGAAAGATCACGTTCTTCGATCCCAGGCGTATTGTCGCTTTTCCTCATCTGTCGCTTGCTTCGGGTGCGATAAAGGGTTGGGATCGCCGCAATCAGTTCTACCATCAGCTACTGGCAAGCCTGGCCGAGCATTATGAGTTCGATCTGGAAGTCCCGTTTGAGCAGTTGCCCGAAAATATCCAGGATATTCTTCTCAATGGATCAGGCAAGGAGAAGATACTTTTTTCCTATCTCAACGAAAACGGCAGCCGTACTCATCGGAATCACACGTTTGAGGGCATCATTCCCAACCTGGAGCGGCGTTATAAGGAAACGGAGTCAGTCACCGTGCGGGAGGAACTGGCGAAATATCTCAATTCGCAAACCTGCCCTGACTGCGGCGGCACTAGATTGCGGCGGGAAGCCCGTCATGTCCGGGTCGGAGCAAAAGCCATCTATGAAATCAACGCGCTGCCGCTGAAGGAGGCAAGCCAGTTTTTCGGCCAGGTGAAATTGACCGGCCATAAATATGCCATTGCCGAAAAAATCATGAAGGAAATTTCCAGCCGCATCTCGTTTCTTAATAATGTCGGGCTCGATTATCTGTCTTTGGATCGCTCCGCGGATACGCTCTCGGGAGGAGAGTCGCAGCGCATTCGTCTTGCCAGCCAGATAGGCTCGGGGCTGACCGGCGTGATGTACGTGCTGGACGAGCCTTCCATCGGGCTGCACCAGCGGGACAACGGGCGCCTGCTCGAGACTCTCAAGAATTTGCGCGATCTGGGCAACAGCGTCATCGTGGTGGAACACGACCAGGACGCCATACTGACCGCTGATTACGTGGTGGACATGGGGCCCGGCGCGGGAGAGCATGGCGGCTCCGTCATTGCGCAAGGCTCTCCGGCAGACATACAGGAAAATGGCGATTCGCTCACTGGAAAATATCTTTCCGGAAAACTGTCCATCGCACTCCCGGAAAAACGAACTCGGCCAAAACCCGATCGCTGGCTCAGAATCGAAGGCGCCTCCGGCAACAATCTGCAGGAAGTCGATCTCAACCTGCCTGTAGGCCTGTTCATTTGCGTCACCGGCGTGTCGGGCTCCGGAAAATCCACGCTGATCAACGAAACGCTCTACCAGGCGACCGCCCGCCATCTGTACGGGAGCGCCGCGGAGCCGGCGCCCTATCGGGAAATCGAAGGGCTGGCATTTTTCGATAAAGTCATCAACATGGATCAAAGTCCGATCGGGCGCACGCCGCGGTCCAATCCCGCCACCTATACGGGTCTGTTCACGCCGATCCGGGAGCTGTTCGCCGGCGTGCCCCAGGCGCGCGAACGCGGCTATGGCCCTGGCCGTTTTTCCTTCAACGTCAAGGGAGGACGCTGCGAAGCCTGCCAGGGCGATGGAATGATCAAGGTCGAAATGCACTTTCTTCCCGATATCTATGTGTCATGCGATGTCTGCCATGGCAAGCGCTACAACCGCGAAACCCTGGAAATCCAGTACAAGGGAAAAAACATCAATGACATATTGCAGATGACGGTGGAACAGGCGCATGAATTTTTCAGCCCGGTACCGGTGGTCGCAAGGAAACTGCAGACGTTGCTGGACGTCGGGCTGGGATATATCACCCTCGGGCAGTCGGCAACGACCCTTTCCGGGGGTGAAGCCCAGCGGGTAAAGCTCTCGCTCGAGCTTTCCAAGCGGGACACGGGGCGAACCCTGTATATCCTCGACGAGCCGACGACCGGATTGCATTTTCAGGATATCGCGCTGCTGCTGAACGTGCTGCACCGCCTGCGCGACCATGGCAACACGGTAGTCGTCATCGAGCACAACCTGGATGTGATCAAGACCTCGGACTGGATCATCGATCTGGGCCCTGAAGGTGGCGGCGGTGGCGGACGGATCATCGCCGAAGGCCCTCCCGAAGAAGTCGCCGCAAACGAAAGCAGTTTCACGGGCCATTTTCTCAAAGCGGTGCTCGACCCGGCATACGCTCCGGGACGGTAAGCCCTGCCATGAATCCGCAAGAACTCCTGCTTGCCAGCTTTCATGCGGCTGTGGCGGCAGCGGATCCAGTATGCCTGGTGCCTCGGCATCTTCCGCTCACCCCCCCTGAAGGCCGAACCCTGGTAGTAGGAGCAGGCAAGGCCGCGGCTGCCATGGCACTGGCGGTGGAAAATCATTGGAACCGGAGCGCAGGGCTTGGCGGCATGGTCATCACACGCTACGGGCACGGATTGCCGCTTGAAAGGATATCCGTTGTGGAGGCGGGACACCCTTTGCCGGATGAACAAGGGGGACAGGCGGCCGAGGCAATCCTGGCCGAGGCCGGGAAACTCGGTCCCGAAGACCTGCTGCTCTGCTTGTTGAGCGGTGGCGGTTCGAGCCTGCTATCGCTGCCGGTTGCCGGCATCTCGATTGCGGATCTCAGGAATACCACCCGCGAGTTGCTCCTTTGCGGCGCAGCAATCCAGGAAATCAATACCGTGCGCAAGCACCTCTCGCGTATTCTCGGCGGAAGGCTGGCAGCCTCATGTACCGCTCCGGTGCTGGCGCTTGCTATCTCCGACGTGGTCGGGGACGACCCGACCCATATTGCCTCCGGCCCGTGCGCTCCGGACCCCACCACTTATGCCGATGCGCTCGAAATACTCCGGCGCTACCGGCTGGAAGTTCCCGCGACGGTACAGGAGATATTGCTGGCGGGCGCTAGGGGCGATCGCGACGAGACGCCCAAACCGGGAAATGCCGTGTTTACTCGCGTGGAAAATCGCATCATCGCGACCGGACGGGACGCGCTGAAAGCAGCGGCCGCCCTCTTCCGCAGTCAGGAGATTACTCCCATAGTACTCGGAGACTCCTTTGCCGGAGAGGCGAAAGACGCCGCCAAATTTTTTGCCGCACTGGTGCGCACGATACGCTGTCACCAGGAACCCTGGAAACCTCCCGTGGCGCTACTCTCGGGCGGAGAGACCTCGGTTACGCTGCATGCTGGCGGAGCTGAAAGGTCCGACCCCGGGCGGGGAGGCCGTAATTGCGAATTCCTGCTGTCACTCGCCATCGAACTCGAAAACCTGCGGGGAGTCTATGCAATTGGTTGCGACACCGATGGGATAGATGGCTCCGAAGATAATGCTGGGGCCATAGTCGAACCCGATTCGCTATCCGTTGCGCGGCAAAAAGGGCTCGACGCGTCCAGCCTGCTGCACAGGCACGATTCCTACACATTCTTCGAGAAAATCGGCAAACTCGTCATGACGGGCCCGACCCTCACGAATGTCAATGACTACCGCGCCATCCTGGTTTTATAAATCCGCTTTTGCGGAGATCACATGAAATGCCAGGGCCTGTTGACACTTGTTTCACACCCGCGTTGCTGCACGAAAAAGCGTGAGGGCGATCTGTCACGAAATCGCAATATTTTCTCCATAACATTGCAAACTGGAAGACGGCTGCAAAAATTGTTATTGAATAAAAGGACCTACGATGTCGGCAACAATACTGGTGGTCGAAGATGAGCCAGCAATCCAGGAACTGATTTCATACAGCTTGCGACAGGCGAGGCACGAGGTTTTCTGTGCGAAAAGCGCCGAACAGGCCCTGGATATAGTCAATAACGTATTGCCTGATCTGGTGCTGCTGGACTGGATGCTTCCGGGAACAAGCGGGGTGGAATTCGCCCGCGTGCTGCGGCGGTCAGCGCGGACCAAGTCGATTCCCATCATCATGCTTACCGCCCGCGCGGAAGAAAGCGACAAGGTAGCCGGGCTTGAAATCGGCGCCGATGACTACATCACCAAGCCTTTTTCACCTCGTGAACTTCTGGCGCGAATCAAGGCGGTGCTGCGCCGGCGATCGCCGGAGGCAGCCGACGATATCGTCGAAATTGGCGGATTGCGGCTTGATGCCGCCACTCATCGGGTAACCGCCAATGAAAATGAAGTCGCACTGGGACCTACAGAATTCCGGTTGCTGCATTTTCTTATGACGCATTCCGAAAGAGTGCACACCCGCTCGCAATTGCTCGACCAGGTGTGGGGAGACCACGTTTTTGTCGAAGATCGTACGGTCGACGTGCATATTCGGCGGCTGCGCAAGGCTTTGGAATTTTCCGGCAAGGATGCGCTTGTCCAGACTGTCAGAGGGTCCGGCTATCGTTTGTCTTCAGCGCCAACCGCAACGATGTGAAAAGGGGTCATAATTGACCCCTTTTCACTCCTTCAAATAACCACGTGTCCGGTTTCTGGGATCGCTTCTTTATCTTCCTTCTGATTTCCGTGATTGCCGGACTGCTCTGGATAACGCTTGGCGCTGTCGTCACCCTGGCATGCGTGAGCATCGCCCTGCTTCTGCTGCTCTTTCATCACCAGCGGCAACTCGCGATACTGGATAAATGGCTTCAGGCCGAAAAATCCATATCGCTGCCCGACAGCTCGGGCAAGTGGGGGGACGTATTCGCGCGCCTGATTCGCCTGCTGCGAGAACAAAGACAAGCCCAGCAACAAATCAGTTCCGCCCTGGAGCGGCTGCAGCGCGCCACCTCGGCCATGCCCGAAGGCGTGGTGATAATGGACGAGATGGACCGTATCGAGTGGTGCAACCCGGTTGCCGAAAAACATCTGGGCATCAATGCGCGCCTCGATCGGGGTCAGCATATTACCCATCTGGTCCGCCATACGCAGTTCGCCACCTATCTGGAAACCGGCGATTATTCCGAACCGCTGGTAATAAAGCAATCCAGGCAGCAGGGCATGATCCTGTCGCTGCAGATCGTGCCCTTTGGCGACAAGCAGAAGCTGCTTGTCAGCCGCGATATCACCCGTCTTGAAAAAATCCAGTCCATGCGGCGCGATTTCATCGCCAATGTTTCGCATGAGCTTCGCACGCCCTTGACAGTCATAGGCGGCTTTCTGGAAACATTGTCGGAAGAGGATCATGTAGACGCAAAGGCAAGCAAGCTGGCGCTCAAGCTGATGACAGACCAGGCCCAGCGCATGCAACGGCTGGTCGAAGACCTGCTGACTTTATCACAGCTCGAAAATACGGAAAATCTGGCGCGGGACGACGTTGTCGACATCCCGAAAATGCTGCGTGAACTTTACCATGAGGCGCAATCCTTGAGCAGTGGGCGTCATGCAATTACCCTGGATCTTCGCACCGAGGCAAAATTGAGAGGACGCATGGATGAGCTGCGCAGCGCTTTCAGCAACCTTATCAGCAATGCCATACGGTATACGCCGAAGAAAGGAGCGATCGCCTTGAACTGGGAGATCCGCGATGATCGAGGTATATTTTCCGTTCAGGATAGCGGAATTGGAATTGAAGCCGAGCATGTTCCCCGCCTGACGGAACGCTTTTACAGAGTGGATCGCGGGCGTTCGCGCGAAACGGGTGGCACGGGTCTGGGTCTTGCCATCGTCAAGCACGTGCTGACCTGTCACCAGGCAACGCTGGATGTCGTCAGCGAACCTGGAAAGGGAAGTTGTTTTAGCACATCGTTCCCCTTGGCTCGTTTGATAAACGACTGATTGAAACTTCTGCTTGCGCTGCCTGTATAATCATGAATCCGGCAGTTGATCGCTCATTTTTAGTTTAGAACCATGATCCACGAGGATTTTCGCGATACTCGACGTTCACCTGTATGGTGAGTTCGCTACAGGGCAGATTGTGCAATTTTTGCGGCACATGGCTGCGTTGCAACTCCTTGCAATGGAATGGCCATTGCGCGTCGCAGCACCTTGCCCTGCACCCTAAAAACCGCACACTCCACCCCGTCCAACCGCCGGATTTAGGATAATCGAAACCAGCCCCCGCTCCGGCGTTGCTGTTCTGTCTGCTCATTTCTGCCGTAGCGATTCATGCCGTGCGGCGATCCTCGACGAATCCGCGCGCAAACAGGTGATATGAAAACCACTCCACCATCCGCATCCATGCCCGGAAAACCCCAGGATCTCACGGAAACGCCCGTGAGTAGCCGCAACGTTTTCGATGGCGAGCTCCTGCATGTCTATCAGGATCATGCCCGCATGCCCGATGGCAAGGTGAAGGTGCGCGAGTATATAACCCATCCCGGAGCGGTAGTCATCATACCGCTGCTCGACAACGGAGAGCTGGTGCTGGAACGCCAGCATCGTTACCCCCTGCATCGGGATTTCTACGAACTTCCGGCGGGAAAAATCGACCGCAACGAGGAACCGCTGGCATGCGCCAGGCGCGAGCTTCTCGAAGAAACCGGCTATACGGCGCGCAACTGGCGCCACCTCGCCACGCTGCATCCCTGCATCGGTTACTCGGACGAGAAACTGATTTACTACCTCGCAACGGACCTCACCTTCCAGGAGGCGAATCTCGACGATGGCGAACACCTGGAAGTATTTACCCTGCCGCTCGCAACGGCGCTGGAATGGGTCAAGGCAGGAAAGATCACGGATAACAAAAGCGTATCCGGCCTATTCTGGGCAGAGAAAGTGCTGAATGGCAACTGGTGACATGAGCGCCGACCGGAATACGCATCAACCAGAATTCAATCATATTCGGTAGTTTATTCAACACGCAAGGCGTATTCCGGCTTTCTTTCCCCAACCTGCGCCGACGTGCGTCACTCGGCAAAAAACTCGCGCACCTTGTCCATCCATGATTTTGCGCGGGGACTATGGCGGGACCCATCTTCCTGGTTGAGCATTTCCAGTTCCTGCAAAAGCTCTTTTTGACGGGATGTAAGCTTGACCGGGGTTTCGACTACCACATGGCACAGCATGTCGCCCGGCGTATTGCTGCGCACGCCTTTTATGCCTTTGCCGCGCAGGCGAAAAATTTTTCCGCTCTGGGTTTCGGGAGGCACCCTGATCTTGGCGTGCCCGTCGAGCGTCGGAATCTCTATTTCGCCGCCCAGCGCAGCAATAGTGAAGCTGATGGGCATTTCACAATGGAGATCATTGTGATCGCGCTGAAAAACCGGATGAGCAGTCAAATGGATGACGACATATAAATCGCCCGGCGGGCCGCTGTTGACTCCCGCTTCTCCTTCTCCAGACAAACGGATGCGGTCGCCCTCGTCCACCCCGGCGGGAATTTTTACCGACAGGGTCTTGTGTTGCTTGACCCGTCCGGAACCGCTGCAAGTAGCGCAGGGGCTGGAAATAAACTTTCCGCTGCCATGGCACTTGGGGCATGTCTGCTGGATCGAGAAGAATCCCTGCTGCATCCTGACCTGTCCATGGCCATTGCAGGTGGGACAGGTGATCGGCGCAGTACCCGGCTTGGCGCCGCTGCCATGGCATACTTCGCAGACCTCCATCGTGGGAATGCGGATTTTGGTCTCTGTTCCCCGTGCGGCCTGCTCCAGCGTGATTTCCAGGTTGTAGCGCAGATCGGCTCCCCGATATACGTTGGCATGCCCTCCACGCGCACCGAATATATCGCCGAATATATCGCCGAACGCATCGGCGAATCCTTGGGCCCCGCCTGTTCCCATTTGGGGATCCACCCCGGCATGCCCATGCTGATCATATGCCGCGCGCTTCCGTGGATCTGAAAGAATTTCGTAAGCTTCCTTGGCCTCCTTGAAATGCTCTTCCGATTTCGGGTTACCTGGATTCCGGTCCGGATGGTACTTCATCGCCAACTTGCGGTAAGCTTTTTTTACATCGTCATCGCTACTGTCGCGGTTGATGCCCAGCACTTCATAATAATCACGTTTGCTCATATTGATAATGGTAAAAAAGGGACGGAGCAGGAAATAACCGGCGCCGGCCACCCTATCCCTTCCCGGGAGTCGCAGTTGCAAGCCGCGCGAAAATGAAGGAATTCGGTTTCCGCGCGGCTCGATCTGGACAATATACTATGAAACCGGGGGAACAAGTCCGCGCTGGACTCGCCCAAGATTCCCTATCTATTATTTTTTGTTTTTTACTTCCTCGAACTCAGCATCGACCACTTCGCCTTCCACCGGCTTCTCGCCGCTCCCCTGGCTTCCCGGTTCCCCGCCGGGTTGAGCCTGATGAGCGTGCTGGCCCGGTTCCTGCGAGTACATCTTCTCCGCCAGTTTATGTGAAACTTCCGTCAACGCCTGGGTCTTCGCCTGGATAATGTCCTTATCATCGGATTTAAGGGCTTCCTCGGCATCCTTGAGTGCCGCCTCTATCTTCGATTTTTCTTCCTCGCCCAGCTTGTCTTCCTGTTCCTTCAGGGTCTTTCTGACGGAATGAATGATCGCATCGCACTGGTTACGGGCGGTAACCAGCTCCATGGCCTTGTGATCCTCTTCCGCGTGCGCTTCGGCATCCTTGACCATGCGCTGCACTTCTTCGTCCGACAAGCCCGAGCTAGCCTGGATCTTGATCTTGTTCTCCTTTCCGGTAGCCTTGTCTTTGGCCGAAACGTGCAGGATACCGTTGGAGTCGATGTCGAAAGTCACCTCGATTTGCGGCAGGCCGCGCGGCGCAGGAGGAATATCGCTCAGATTGAATTGTCCCAGGCTCTTGTTTCCGGAGGCCATTTCCCGCTCACCCTGCAACACGTGGATCGTGACAGCAGTCTGGCTATCCTCGGCGGTGGAGAACACCTGGTGCGCCTTCGTCGGGATCGTGGTGTTCTTCTGGATCAGCTTGGTCATGACGCCGCCGAGGGTCTCGATACCCAGCGACAGTGGCGTGACATCGAGCAGCAGCACATCCTTTACTTCGCCCTGCAGCACGCCACCCTGGATGGCCGCGCCGACTGCGACCGCTTCATCCGGATTTACATCCTTGCGTGGTTCCTTCCCAAAAATCTCCCGGACTTTCTCCTGTACCTTGGGCATGCGGGTCTGGCCACCCACCAGAATCACATCTTCGATGTCGGAAATCTTCACACCCGCATCCTTGATCGCGATGCGGCAAGGCTCGACGGTGCGTTCGATGAGTTCCTCCACCAGGCTCTCCAGCTTGGCCCGGGTAATTCTCACCGCCAGGTGCTTGGGTCCGGAAGCATCGGCAGTAATATAGGGTAGATTGACCTCGGTCTGCTGGCTGGATGAGAGCTCTATCTTTGCTTTTTCCGCCGAATCCTTGAGGCGCTGCAAGGCAAGCATGTCTTTTTTCAGATCGATGCCGCTTTCCTTCTTGAACTCATCCACCAGGTATTCGATGATGCGCGAATCGAAATCCTCGCCACCAAGGAAAGTATCCCCGTTCGTCGCCAGCACCTCGAATTGATGCTCCTTCTCCACCTCCGCTATTTCGATGATGGAGATATCGAAAGTGCCCCCACCCAGGTCATACACCGCCACTTTGCGGTCGCCCTCTTTTTTGTCCATGCCGAAGGCCAGCGCGGCCGCCGTGGGTTCGTTGATGATACGCTTGACTTCCAGCCCGGCGATGCGGCCTGCATCCTTGGTTGCCTGGCGCTGGGAATCGTTGAAATAGGCTGGAACAGTGATGACTGCCTCGGTGACTGGCTCACCCAGGTAGTCCTCGGCGGTTTTTTTCATTTTCTTCAATACCTGCGCGGAAACTTCCGGCGGCGCGATTTTCTTCCCGCGCACCTCCACCCAGGCGTCGTTGTTGTCGGCCTTGACGATCTTGTATGGCACCATCTTGATGTCGCGTTGCACCATTTCTTCATCAAAACGGCGGCCAATGAGGCGCTTTATTGCAAATAACGTATTCTTCGGATTGGTCACTGCCTGGCGCTTGGCAGATGCGCCAACCAGGATTTCGCCATCCTCCGTGTAGGCCACGATGGATGGCGTGGTGCGCGCACCTTCGGAATTCTCTATTACCTTCGGTTTGCCGTTCTCCATGACGGCCACGCATGAGTTGGTGGTTCCGAGGTCAATACCGATAATTTTTGACATGATTGTTGGATCCTTGTAGTAGTGGGTGCCAGATAGACGTTTGTGCAGAAATGGGGATCAGGATTCCGATTTCAAGACTCTCCTGCATCGTTGCCCTTCGAAACCATCACCAGCGCAGGCCGAATGACCCTGTCATTCAAAACATAGCCCTTCTGCATTACATGCACCACTGTGTTGGGCGAAAGATCGGAATTTGCCATGCCGATCGCCTGATGCTGATGCGGGTCGAACTTCTCGCCCTGCGGGTTGATGACCTTGAGATTGAATTTATTGAAGGCAGTGGTTAATTGCTTGAGCGTCAACTCCATCCCGCTCTTGAAATTCTCGACTGTTGCATTTTCCACCGCAAGCGCGGCATCAAGACTGTCCATCACCGCGAGCAATTCATTGGCGAAATTCTCGATCGCGTACTTATGCGCGCTGGCGATATCGATCTGGGCACGCTTGCGGGCATTCTCGGCTTCGGCCTTGGCCCGCAGCCAAGCGTCATGGTGCTCCTGTGCATCGAGTTCGGCTTTTTTCAATAGCTGCTCGAGACTCGGCATTGTCTCCACGGGAGCATCCATATGCGCGTTTTCCGTGGGCTCCAGCGGCGGTACCTCGTTCCTGGTTTCGGTGAGTCCTGGCTGGTCTGTCGAGGGGTTTTGGGTATCTGTCATGAGTCTCTCCTGATTGCGATCAAGAACATATCGGGCTGGTTTTTATAATTTCAAGCTGTGGAAGGAAAATGAACATCCCTTGCATTCGCAGCAGGTGGAATCAGTCGCATGGGGTGGCGGATGTGGCAGATCGCTATTCACGAAATCCGCACTCAGGCATCTGCCAGGTATTGGGCTGTCCCGGAAGGCAATTGATGGCTCAGCTTCGCGGCGGCGCCGGTATAATTCTGTGGCGTCATCTCCCTCAGGCATTTTTTCTCCGCCTCGGGAAGAGCAAGGCTATCGATGAATTCGTGCAATAGTTCTTTCGTTATCCGTCCCTTGCCCCGGGTCAACGCTTTCAACCGCTCGTACGAATCAGGCATGCCCCGGCTGCGCATGACTGTCTGGATAGGCTCTGCAAGCACTTCCCAGGCATCAGCCAGGTCTTCGGTCAAACGTTCCCCGTTGACTTCAAGTTTGTGCAATCCCCTGTCGCACGATTCGTAGCCAAGCAGGGCATGTCCCAACGCCACTCCCATGGTGCGCAATACCGTGGAGTCGCTAAGATCCCGCTGCCACCGCGATACCGGCAGCTTTTCGCTCAAATGCCGCAATAGCGCATTCGCGATCCCAAGGTTGCCCTCCGAATTTTCGAAATCTATCGGATTCACCTTGTGAGGCATCGTCGATGAGCCAATTTCATCCGCCTTCACTTTTTGCCGGAAATACGCGAGCGAAATGTATCCCCATATATCGCGATCCAGGTCCAGCAGCACGGTGTTGATACCGGCATACGCGTCGAACAGTTCCGCCATTGCATCGTGCGGTTCGATCTGGGTAGTGTAAGGATTGAACTCCAGGCCCCGGTTTTCCACGAACGTCCGGCAAAACCTTTCCCAGTCAAAATCCGGATAGGCAGCAAGGTGCGCATTGTAGTTGCCCACCGCACCGTTCATTTTTCCCAGGACCGGCACCTCGGCAAGCCGCTTATATGCCCGTTGAAGGCGATACGCGAAATTGGCAAGTTCTTTTCCCAGGGTGGTGGGCGTGGCTGGTTGACCATGGGTACGGGCAAGCATCGGCAAATCGGCGAGTTCATGCGCCATCTGGACGAGTCGCGCAATGATCCTGCCCAGCGCAGGCAGCATGACACGCCCGCGGCTGTGCATCAGCATCAGTCCATGGGAAAGGTTATTGATATCTTCAGAGGTGCAGGCAAAGTGAATGAATTGTACTGCGCGGCTGACCTCCGGATTTTCCGCCACGCGTTCCCTCATCCAGTATTCCACTGCCTTGACGTCATGATTGGTTCGTCCTTCGATAAGCTTGACCGCCTCACCGTCTGTCTCGGAAAAATTTTCTGCCAGGCTATCCAGCTGCGCAATGGTCTGGTCGGAAAACGGTGCAACCCCGGCTATGCCCGGAGCCCTGCTGAGGGCCTTGAGCCACTCGATCTCCAGCATGACCCGGTATCGAATCAAAGCAAATTCACTGAAATAGGGTCTCAGGCTGTCCACTTTGCCGTGATAACGGCCATCGAGGGGCGAAAGAGCGCTAAGAAAGGACAAATTCATATCGTTTGGGTGGATGAATGGCAGGCTTGCAGAACTGCCGGGCGGGAACAAATAATTTTACCACAGTGGGCATGTACCTGATTCCGGAGTTGCGGGTTGCGCGCGGCACAAGGGAACAACGGAGATTCCGCAACAGCATGGCTGTCCCAATATGTGGCATAAGCCGTTATAATGCCTAAATGAAGCTCATCGGATCACTGACCAGTCCTTATGTGCGCAAGACGCGCATCGTCCTTGCGGAAAAGCATGTAGGGTACGATTTTGAGCTGGAATCCCCCTGGAGTGCGGATACTCACGTGCCGGACTGCAACCCTTTGGGAAAAGTGCCGGTGCTTATCATGGATGACGGGACTTCCTTGTTCGACTCGCGCGTGATCGTGGACTACCTCGACAGCATGAGTCCGGTATCGCGTCTGATCCCCGAGGCTGGCCGGCGCCGAATCATGGTGAAACGCTGGGAAGCATTGGCGGATGGGATATGCGATGCTGCCGCCGCCATTTTCCTGGAACGCAAGCGCGACGCTAGCCAGCAAAACGCCGGGTGGATCGACCGGCAGCAAAAAAAAGTCAGACGTGGTCTCGAAGCCGCCGCCCACGAACTGGGCAATAAAAAATGGTGCGATGGAAATACCTACACGCTGGCGGATATTGCGCTGGGCTGTGCGCTGGGTTACCTCGCCTTTCGCTTTTCCGAAATGGAATGGCGAGACGCGTTTCCTAACCTCGTGGAGCTATCCAACCGGCTCGAAAAACGGGTTCCTTTTATGGAAACAGCGCCCAGAGACGCTTAGGTGTCATTTCTCACCAAGCAGAATTTCAGCCTTCCAGCCATCCTGCCGTAATAGTTCCGCCTCCCAGGCATACCTTGCTTTCGTACACGACGACCGATTGCCCAGGCGTCACCGCCCATTGCGGTTGAGCGAACTCGATGGTGCATGCGCCGTCATCCACGCGGGAAATGGCACAGGGCGCATCCGGTTGCCGATAGCGGGTTTTGGCAGCGTAGACCCAGTGGCAGCGCGGCATCTTTCCGCTTATCCATGTGAGATCGGCAGCAGTCACTGAAGATCTGTACAAATCCGGATGACCGTGACCCTGTACGACAGTGAGAATATTGTGGGATACATCCTTGCCTGAAACGAACCATGGAGTACCGTCTCCCTCTCTTGTTCCCCCGATTCCCAAGCCTTGGCGTTGACCGATGGTGTAGTACATGAGACCGTGATGCCGGCCGACAACCACGCCATCCGGCGTCTTTATTTCGCCCGGCTCGTCCGGTAGATAACGGTTGAGAAACTGCCTGAAGGGCCGTTCCCCGATGAAACAGATTCCCGTACTGTCCTTCTTGGCAAAGTTCGGTAGCTGGTGTTCCATTGCAATTTTACGAACATCGCGCTTGTATAGGCTGCCGAGGGGAAACATCGTTTTGCACAACTGGGACTGCGTCAGCCGGTAGAGGAAATAACTCTGATCCTTGGTCCCGTCCTCTGCTTTCAGCAACTGGAACGTTCCGCCGATCTGCCGTACCTGTGCATAATGCCCGGTCGCGATAAAATCGGCGCCGAGGCCAACGGCATGATCCAGGAATGCCTTGAACTTGATTTCGGCATTGCATAGCACATCCGGGTTGGGCGTCCGGCCCGCCTTATACTCGGCAAGAAAGTGCGTGAATACGCGCTCTTTATACTCCCTGGAGAAATTGACCGCTTCCAGGGGAATTCCAATGATGTCCGCAACAGATGCTGCATCGATCAAATCCTGCCGCGACGAGCAATATTCGCCGGTATCGTCGTCCTCCCAGTTCTTCATGAAGAGGCCGACAACGTCGTATCCCTGTTGCTTTAACAAAAGTGCCGCAACAGAGGAATCGACTCCTCCGGACATTCCCACTACCACGCGCTTTCTGTTCATCGGCCAGGACCTGTAGCAGACTTCGAGCAAAGGCACAGGCAGTGCAACTTAGTCATAATGGGTGAGAAGTTCGAGAGGATAGGCCTTGCCGGCCAGGTAGTCATCGATGCATCTCATGACCAGCGGGCTTCTGTGGCAATAGCTCATTTCACGGATGGCATCGACGCCAAACCAGCCGGCGCTCAATATTCCCGCGTCCAGCACGCGCTTCGGATCATACTCGATAACCGAGCCGGAAAACGCAAAACGAAGATAGGTGACGTTTGCGGAACGCGAGTGCCAATGATAGATACCCAGGACCGACTCAGGTACAAAGGTAAAACCGGTTTCTTCAAGCGTTTCCCTGATCACCCCCTGGATGATGGACTCGTCCGGCTCCAGATGTCCCGCTGGTTGATTGAACAGGATGCCCTCGCTCGTTTGCTCCTCAACCAGCAAAAATTCGCCGTCTCTTTCGACAATAGCTGCTACCGTTACGCTGGGCTTCCAGGTCATGATGACTTTGTCATTGGATATGACGCTCACGAAAAATGAATGCAATCAGAAAAATGTTGGAGACTGCATTCTAGCGTTCCTCGGGAGCGAAGGAAATAATGACGTGGCATCGGGGAAGACGACTGGCGCGCCCGGTTTGGAAACCGGAAAAGGCGGCGGTTGGCGCTTTTTCCGGAAAGGCGGGTAAAATGAAGTGTGAGCGGGTTATGGTTATGGACAACGTACTCCCTCCAATTCAACCATTTGCAAATAACATTGGAGACAGCATGTATCAGCACATAAAAGTGCCAACTGACGGCGATAAGATTGGTGTCAATACGGATTCATCTTTGCGCGTGCCGGATAACCCGATCATTCCTTTCATCATGGGGGATGGAATCGGCGTGGACATTACGCCCGTTATGAAGACCGTGGTCGACGCCGCCGTGAATGCAGTTTATGGCAAAACGCGCCGCATTTCATGGATGGAAATCTATGCCGGCGAGAAATCCACTCATATCTATGGTGAAAATGTGTGGCTGCCGGACGAGACGCTGGCGGCAGCGAGGGAATACGCGGTTTCGATCAAGGGACCGCTCACCACGCCTGTTGGAGGCGGCATTCGCTCCATTAACGTGGCTTTACGCCAGAAACTGGATTTATACCTGTGCCTCCGGCCGGTGCGCTACTTCCATGGGGTCCCCAGTCCGCTGAAAAACCCGGAGAAGACGGATATGGTGATTTTCCGGGAAAATTCGGAAGACATCTATGCCGGTATCGAGTGGGAAGCCGAATCCGAGAGCGCAAGAAAAATCATTCATTTTTTGACAACGGACATGGGAGTCACCCAGATACGCTTTCCCCAAACGTCGGCGATCGGCATCAAACCGGTGTCGCGGGAGGGTACGGAACGCCTGGTGCGCAGGGCAATACGCTACGCCATCGCCGACAAGCGCCGTTCGGTCACCCTCGTGCATAAAGGGAACATCATGAAATTCACCGAGGGGGCCTTCAAGAATTGGGGTTACAAGCTGGCAGCACAGGAATTCGGAGGCGTCCTGCTGGAAGGAGGTCCGTGGATGAAACTTCCCGATGATCAGGGTGGAATCGTTATCAAGGATGTGATTGCCGACGCTTTCCTGCAGCAGATATTGTTGCGCCCAGAGGAATATGACGTGATTGCCACACTGAATCTGAATGGCGACTATATATCGGATGCACTGGCCGCTCAGGTTGGCGGCATCGGTATCGCGCCGGGAGCCAATCTGGGCGACTCGGTCGCGATGTTCGAGGCAACCCACGGTACCGCGCCAAAATATGCAGGCAAGGATCAGGTGAATCCCGGATCAATCATCCTGTCCGCCGAAATGATGCTGCGTCACATGGGCTGGGTGGAAGCCGCGGATCTGATCATTGCCGCGATGGAAACCACGATTCGAGACAAGGTCGTAACTTACGATTTCGCGCGGCAAATGGCGAATGCGCAACAGGTCTCCTGTTCCGCATTCGGACGCGCGCTTGTCGAACGCATGAACCTGGCTACCGCCTGAACCGCCCGCCATACTTACATGGTGCTCATGCCGATGCTCGGTAATTACCAATTGTAAAAAACCCCCTTGTCGGCACCCGACAAGGGGGTTATAAATTCGGTAATTGCAAGCTGGTCACGGCTTCGCCGTGTCAGCAGGAAACCTTATGCAGACTGAATATTGGATGCCTGCTTGCCCTTCGGACCCTGGGTGACTTCAAAGCTCACTTTCTGCCCTTCCTTGAGGGTTTTGAATCCCGACATATTGATTGCTGAAAAGTGCGCGAATAAATCTTCACTGCCATCATCCGGGGTAATGAACCCAAAACCCTTGGAATCGTTAAACCATTTGACTGTACCTGTTGCCATTTTTACTTCCTATAAAAAACCGGGCCGGAAACCCGAACACTGTTTGAGTTTCAAGACCGCAAAACGGCTATAACCGGTACTGCAGAGAACTTGAAGCCAAACGCCAAGAGCTGTTTTACGCAAGTCCAGGCTTTAAGTCAAGAGGCCAGATCGTATTTTGATAATCGGGAAAGAATAATTTTGTCAAGGTACTTGAATATTTCACCGTTATCATCAAATATACTAAACAAAAAGGGGAAAAAGCGAACTCGCTAATTGGTGGTGCTCAGACCGATGAATTGAGGGAACGCGAAAATATGGCGACAGGAAATCATGGAGAGGCACTACTTGAGGCCAGGAAAAGCAAGCTCAAGCCGCCCCCGATGTTCAAGGTCATTTTGCTGAACGATGATTTCACACCGATGGAATTTGTTGTTGATGTGCTGCAGACTTTTTTTTCCATGAACCGCGAACAGGCAACGCAAATCATGCTCAAAGTTCATATCGATGGAGCAGGAGTGTGCGGGGTATATCCGAGTGATGTGGCGACCACCAAGGTTGAGCAGGTAGTAACATTTGCCCGGCAGCATCAGCATCCGCTGCAATGCGTGATGGAGGAGACTTGAAATGATTGCGCAAGAGCTGGAAGTCAGTTTACACATGGCATTTGTCGAATCACGGCAGAAGCGCCATGAATTCATCACGGTTGAGCATCTGCTGCTGGCCATGCTCGACAATCCCACTGCTGCAGAGGTCTTGCGGGCCTGCTCGGTCGACATAGATGATCTGCGCAGGCTGCTGACGGAACATGTAGCCGAGAATACACCGACCGTGGGCGGCACGGGAGAAGTGGATACGCAACCTACGCTCGGTTTTCAACGCGTGATCCAGCGCGCGATCCTGCACGTCCAGTCTTCGGGAAAAAAAGAAGTTACCGGGGCAAATGTACTCGTGGCCATATTTGGAGAAAAGGATTCTCATGCGGTTTATTTTCTTCATCAGAAAGGGGTGACCCGGCTCGACGTCGTGAATTACATCTCCCATGGGATAAGCAAGGTACCCCAGGGCGGGAGCGCCAAAACGGAAACGGAAGGAGAGTCCGAGCAGGATTTGGCCTCGGGTGGCGCACTGGAAAATTATGCTGTCAACCTGAATACGCTCGCGCTTTCCGGCAAGATCGATCCGCTGATCGGGCGCGAGAAGGAACTGGAACGGCTGATTCAGACATTGTGCCGGCGGCGGAAAAACAATCCCCTGCTGGTAGGCGAAGCGGGCGTAGGCAAAACCGCCATCGCCGAGGGGTTGGCGCGGCGCATCATCGAAAATGACGTACCCGATATTCTAGCCCATCATCAGGTATACGCGCTGGATATGGGAGCGCTTCTGGCGGGCACCAAATATCGTGGAGATTTTGAACAGCGCCTGAAGGCAGTGTTGAAGCAGTTGCTCGATAGCTCCAACGCGATTCTGTTCATCGATGAAATTCATACGCTGATCGGAGCCGGGGCCGCTTCCGGAGGGACGCTGGACGCCTCGAATCTCCTCAAGCCCATACTTAATACCGGACAGCTCAAATGCATAGGCGCAACCACCTATAGCGAGTATCGCGGGATTTTCGAAAAGGATCACGCCTTATCCCGGCGTTTCCAGAAAATCGACGTGCTTGAACCCAGCGTGGAAGAAACCGTCGCTATTTTACGCGGCCTGAAGCAGCGCTATGAAACGCATCACGGCGTCAAGTACACGGCTGTTGCATTGTCAACGGCGGCGGAATTGTCTGCGCGCTTCATCAATGATCGGCACCTGCCGGACAAGGCGATAGATGTAATCGACGAGGCGGGCGCGGCGCAGCGGATACTTCCCAAATCGAAACAGCGCAAAGTCATCAGCAAGCACGAGATAGAGGAAATCATTGCAAAAATCGCACGCATTCCGGCACAGAATGTTTCATCCGATGACCGCAACACATTGAAGACACTTGATCGCGACTTGAAAGCGGTGGTATTCGGCCAGGACAAGGCCATCAACGCGCTGACCTCGGCGATCAAGATGGCGAGAAGCGGATTGGGCAATCCGCAGAAACCGGTAGGTTCATTTCTTTTTTCGGGCCCCACCGGCGTGGGCAAAACCGAAGTGGCACGGCAACTCGCCTATGCCCTGGGGATCCACCTGCATCGGTTCGACATGTCGGAATACATGGAACGTCACGCCGTATCGCGCCTGATCGGCGCCCCACCCGGGTATGTGGGTTTCGATCAGGGCGGCCTGCTGACCGAGGCTATCATCAAGCAGCCGTATTCCGTTCTCCTGCTGGACGAAATCGAGAAGGCCCACCCGGATATTTTCAATATCCTGCTTCAGGTAATGGATCATGGAACGCTGACCGACAATAATGGCAGAAAGGCGGATTTCCGCAATGTCGTGATCGTCATGACCACCAATGCCGGCGCCGAATCGCTGACGAAGACCACTATCGGCTTTACCAAGGCGGCGGCGGCCGGCGATGAGATGGCGGATATCAAGCGTTTGTTTACGCCGGAATTCCGCAATCGGCTGGATGCGATCATCTCCTTTGCTCCGCTCGAGAGGGAAGTCATCCTGCGAGTGGTCGACAAATTCCTGATGCAACTGGAAGCGCAGTTGCAGGAGAAAAAGGTAGATGCGATATTCACTGAAGCGCTGAGGGACTATCTCGCCATGAACGGTGTTGATCCTCTTATGGGCGCACGTCCGATGGCCAGGCTCATCCAGGATACCATTCGTAGCGCCCTGGCGGATGAGTTGCTGTTCGGCCGGCTGGCAAATGGCGGCAAAGTGACGGTGGATATAGGCAGTGACAGCAAGGTAAGACTCGAGTTCGAGGAAGAAGCCACGGCGATTTCCTGAGCCCGCTAAGCACGGGACGGCAGGCCACAAAAAAGGGCGCGGATGCCGCGCCCTTTTTATTGCTCCATTTATCCGCTACCCGCGGTTCGATTCCCCCCAAGCCCAGCCTTCCTTAACCGTTGAGCAAGCGGATCACGCGGCAAGGATTGCCAGCTGCAAAAACACCTCCTGGAATATCCCGTGTCACCACGCTGCCCGCGCCAATCACGGTGCTTGAACCAATGGTCACTCCTGGACAGACAATCGCTCCGCCTCCAACCCAGACGTCCGAACCGATAACGACGGGCTTGCCTGCCTCCAGTCCCTGCCGCCTTTCGGACGCGCTCATGGGGTGTGTGGCAGCATACACCTGCACTGCGGGTCCAAGTAAAACGAAGTCTCCGATCTGCACCGGCGCAACATCCAATATCACGCAATTGAAGTTCATGAAGACCTTTTTCCCCAGCGCGATGTTGGTCCCATAATCGCAGAAGAATGGAGGCTGGATGGCGGCATCCGTTTCCTTACCTATCAGTTCCGCAAGGATTCTGGCTCGCTCTTCCTGCTCGTCTTCACGGGAGTCATTCAAGCTCTTGAGCAGATCTCTCGCCCGCCGCCGCTCCACGATGAGTTGCGCATCGTAGGGGTCATAAAGCTCGCCTGCGATCATCTTCTGTTTTTCGGTTTTCATGACAAAATAGACAAGCAGGGGAGAAACCAGCCCAGTCCGCTGCATCGGGACCCAGACCGATTCCGGAGGCTATGGTATTTTCGAGATTGCCTCATGGTTATCCGCCGGGCGGAACCGCCGACGGAATGACACCAATTGAATAGAAAAAACCCCAGCCAATTCGGGTGCCCAGACGATAATGATAGCGGCAGCCGGCCAGATCAGGGCATCTCCTCCCAATGCCAGAACCGCTGGTTGAAAGTTTGTTCAGGAATTTCGCCGCTCGCTACATGCCTTTTTCTTCATACTTGAATGAAAGATTGACCCTTGCCCGATAAGCTGTCACCTTGCCATCCTCGATCACCATATCGAGTTTCACTATTTCCGCGACCCTCAGGTCCCTCAGGGTTTTCGCCGCGGCCTTGACTGCGTTTTTGGCGGCGTCCTCCCAGGAATCCTTGCTTGTACCCACAATTTCCGTTATGCGATATACGCTGTCGGTTGCCATAAATCCTCCTTTTTGCAAACCCGGTCAATTTCCAGAACATGTTAACACTTGTTTTGCACGCCCGCGTTTTTTCGTGCGCAACCCGGAGGAGGGACCGGAATTTTACCGGCCCATCGTCACTCGCCGCTTGCAGAGCTTACTCTGCTGCCCGGCTCGTGCCCTATTCCGGCTGAAATCCGCTATCATCCTGGATAATGGATGCGAAACAAATGTTAACGAACCCTGGTTTAACCATAGAGGAAGAGTCCGCGAATTTCAACGCGAAAGGAATTCCACCGTCAAACCACCCCATCCAGCCGTATCCGATCCAGCTTGCAAGCCTAGGGAAGCGCTGAATAAATCCTCGCTGAGCGCGTTGCAGGTAAAATCGGGATGATCATAAGACGCGCGACGAAGGTCGTAGCTGGGACTACGATGCCAGGGAGCGCAACGCCATGGCTCCCCAGAGCGTGGCCCGATGGGCCCCGCGAAAGCGGGGATCGGGCAGCGGCGGGGATGCCAGAGCGCGCCAAAG
>ERZ778029.955-NODE-955-length-33370-cov-61.294522_pt1 | contig 33370 bp, 32 predicted proteins | sample MGYA00375759_ERZ778029 | MGnify/ENA primary metagenome ERZ778029 (study PRJEB29350, sample SAMN05389819) | bioreactor metagenome | isolation source: Ammonium sulfate bioreactor | place: South Africa: University of Cape Town | collected 2014-04-04 ...
ACGGAAGCTTGGGAATCAAGTCCAGAACCGTCCACGGAAACGGGTTAACTCCAATTGATAGGTTTTGTCAAGGCAGTGTAAATGGAGTGTAAAGCTTATCGATGCCCGCTTTTGAGCGGGTTTTTTATTGAGCCACTATCCAAAGCCATACCACTCTTCCCATGGTAATCCCCCCAGAAAGTAGCTGTGATCGGAAGTAGAATTTTCTACTTAAGGAGAGCAGCTATTAAGAAAGCCCGTTATACGGAAAGCCAGATATTCAAGATTCTTAAGGAAGCGGAAAGCGGAATTCCGGTGCCCGAGCTGTACCACAAGCACGGGATGAGCGATACCAGTTTTTATAAATGGCGAGCCAAGTACGGCGGCATGGATGTATCGAGCATGACGCGGTTGCGGGAACTGGAAGAGGAAAATAGGCGGCTTAAAACGATGTATGCTGAATCCAGGATGGATTGCGAGATTCTGCGTGAGGCGATGGTAAAAAAGTGATGAGGCCATCTCTTAGGAAAGAGATGGCCGTGCGGGTGGTAAAGGAGCGCGGAATTGCGATCAAGCGTGCGTGCGGCTTATTTTCGATTTCAGAGACCTGTTACCGGTACCATGCGACTCTCTCAGGTGACAATGCCCGGATCTCAGATTGGTTGCTACGGCTGGCTTATGCGAACCGCACCTGGGGATTCGGGCTGTGTTTTCTGTGGCTGCGCAACGTCAAGGGCATGCCTTATAACCATAAGCGGGTGTATCGCATCTATCGGCAACTGGAGCTGAATTTGCGCATCAAGCCGAAGCAACGACTGAAGCGGGACAAGTCGCAGGCCTTGGCGGTGCCACAACGGATCAATGAAGTCTGGTCGATGGATTTCATGCATGATGCCTTGTCGGATGACGGGCAACGAAGTAGATATGGAGGCACGCCGACTAAAGGTGTTGGCGCTACTTCAAAGCAATCCCGAATCCGCTCGCGTGGTTATAGCCGATGCGGCCAGCAATCCGAACAACATTATTCTTACCATCGCCCTGAGGGACGTGGCAACATTTGGGATGTTGGTCGACAGAGCCAAATTTAATCCCATTGAATTCTTGGATCTGCTAAGCGCGCAAGACCACAGTACAGTATGAACAGATACCCATGCCCTACGGCTACAACGCCTTCGCGTCCACGGGCCGCAAGATGAGCGAGATGATGTTTCGGGATAACTACAGCCCGGTCCGCAGCGCCGCCGATCTGGTGTCCGTGTTCCTGGATGCCTTCAGCCCCACGGGCCAGGCCGGATCTGCGCTTCAGTACGTGGCTCCGACCGTGGCCGACCCGTTCATCCAGTGGGCAGAGAACAAGAACTTCGCGGGCAATCCGCTGCGCAGGCCGCAAAACCCGTTCGGCGTGCCCAACCCAGAGTATCAGATGGGCTTCCGCTCCACGTCGGCACCGGCCAAGTGGCTGGCGGAATTCCTGAACGACGAGACCGGGGGCAACGAGGTCCGGCCAGGCTTCATCAATATGAATCCGGCGATGTTCGACTTCGCGGTGACATCGGCGCTCGGCGGCGCGGGCCGCAGCTACCTGCAAGCCTTGAGCCTGCCGCTGAAGGCGGGCGGGGATGACGATATCCAGGCGCGGGAAGTGCCGTTTGCCAATATCTTCCTGGGCGCCAGGCCGGAATTCCAGACAGAGAACAAATATTTCGAGGCCCTGGGAAAAGTGGAGCTGGCCAGGAAGGAGCTGGCCGACTACCGCGCCAAGGGCGACAAGGACATGGTGGCGCAGATCCGGGAGGATCACGCGGAAGAGCTGGCGCTTGTGGGCCTGGCGACCTACACCAAGGCGGTGCTGTCCAACCTGCACAAGCGGGAGCAGGCGCTGGAAAAGGCGGACCCGGACAACCGGGCTGAGCTGCGCAGGGAAATCGAGGAAAAGCGCCGGGCGGCGATGGCGAAGTTCAACCAGAAGTACCGGGAGGCGGTTGCTGCCGAATAGCTACCACATCGCCCCGAACAGCAGCAGCAGCACGAAAAGCGACCCGACCACGGGCAGCGCCGAGCGGTTTGCGTAAACGCCGCCCAGGAAGCTCATGGTGGTGAGGCCGATGAGGCCGATGGACGCAATCAGTATTATTGTCGTCAGCATGTTCAGTACCCCTCTTCTTTCTGGTGCCGGAAGGCCAGCACGTACACCGTATCGTCAGCCGGTTCGTGCCGGTATAAGGCAATATAGCCCGAAGCGCCGAACGATATTGTCAATTCGCGCAATGCAGGAAACTGCGGGTAAGGCTTCCCCATGTCGGGAGTGGTCTTAAGCAGCCTTAAATTGCTTTTGATCGCATCGGCTGCACGTTTGGCCGCTTGCGGACTCTTTGGCGCCAGAAAGCCGCGACAGCGCCGCATTCCGCTCTGTGCCCACGGGGTGATTATCAAACGTGGCATTGCGGCGGGTCGGCTTCTTTGTCCGTTCCCCAGGTATCAAGCCACTTGTTTAATTCATCCTCGGTTATATGCAACCCTGTTTCCTTGTAGTGCGTCCACGACGCCAGCGCCTCCTGTAGAAAACGATCCCGGCCTGCCTCGCGGTCAAGATATTGCTCGATAGCCTCGCGCATCAATGCCGAGGGCGTGCGCTTCTGTTGCGCCGCAAGCGCGTCCAGCCGGGCTTTCATTTCTTCGTCAATGCGAACTGCCACCACCATGGCGATCTCCTGTATTGTGTTGTAATACATCCGATATTATCAGCGGAACGCGCCCTGTCAAGACAGTTCCTTCGCCTGGCGCTGCTGCAATTTCCAAACAGCCTGCATGCGGTTCGATGCATCGAGCTTGCCGCAGATTTTTTGCATGTGATTCTTCACGGTATTGGTGGTGATGCCGAGAATCATGCCACTTCGGCATAGGTCTTGCCCATGGCAACCCAATGCATGATCTCGGCTTCCCGCTGCGTCAACTCGGTCACGTGCCGTCCCTGATGAGCATCGCCAGTGTGGTCCCTGTGGAACCGCTTCAACGAGGATCACGTGCAGGTGGTGCGCATCGCCGTGGATGACGGGCGACGCTTCCTGGGCCGCCAGATCTCGCAAAGGGATCTGGCCGACACGCTGAACCGGCTGAACGTGCAAAGCACCACGGCCAAGATGACCGGGCGCGAGATCGTGAAAGCGGTGAACGAGGGCAAGGCGGTCATCATGTCGAACGGCTGGACCATGAAAAAGGTCCGGGTATCGAACGAGAACCGCATCGAGATCGACCTGGGCGGCAAATTCCTTTCCATGCAGGCGGCGCGGCAAATCACGGAGTCCGGGGGGATCTACGAGCGCATAGGCTGGGAAGGGCGCTATTTCATCCCGACTGACGAGAAGCGCGGCGGCGATGCGATGGCCGCCATCATGCAGAAGACCGGCAGCAACGCGGTCACGGTGAAAGGCGGGGAGGATGCCCTTCGCGAGCGACTGGGTACCGAGGCAGTCACCGCCGTGATCTCCGAGGCACCGCAGAATGATTCCGAAGAGATTCAGGCGCTATATCTTGGTGAAGCGAAGCGGAAGAAACTGCTCAACGAGTTCCTAATCCCTGCACGCTCTGGGCAGGACGGGCACCGGGACAAGCCCTATCGCAAGGTCGAGGTGCTAGTCGTTTGCGACATGCTGCTGACCGGCTTCGATGCACCGATCCTGCAAGCGCTATACCTCGACAAAAAGCTGCTGAACCACTCGCTGTTGCAAACCATCGCACGCGTGAACCGGCCCTACAACGAGATGAAGGGGCATGGCCTGGTGCTGGATTACTACGGCATCTTCGACCACTTGAATGAGGCACTGAATTACAAACCCGACGAGTTGGGCGATGTGGCCTTTCCTTTCGACACCATCCGTGAGCACTTCCGCAACACTTTCCAGCAGGTCTGGGCACTATTCCCGCAAGACACGGTGCCGCGCGACGGTTCGCACGACGCGTTCATCACAGCGATGAAGATACTGCGTGATGTCGATGGGACCGAAAAGCAATTCGACGCCGGCTACCGCAACCTCCGCGTTCTGTACGAGGCGCTGCAGCCCGACGAGCAGTTGCGCGATTTCGTCCGACCCTACGCGTGGTTGACAAAGCTATACATGCTGTATCGCAAGAAGTTTTATCCTGATGCCAGCAAGAGCATCGAGGCGACGGAGGAAGACGCGGCCCGCACGCGGGAGTTGATCCGCGAGCACATCGACGTCGACGAACTGGAAGCCGAGTTTCCGACCTACGTGCTCGACGAGCATTTCCTGACGAAGCTGAAGGACAAGAAACCGGATGCCAAGGCGCTCGATATCGAGGCGATGCTTTCGGCCGAGTTGCGTATCCACCTGGATCAGGATGAATCCTTCCGGCCGTTGTCGGAGAAGCTGCAGCGCATCATCGACGAAAAACGGGCCGGAACCTTAGCGGGAATCGCCCTGATCGAGGAGCTAGAATCCCTTACCGAGGCGGTGCGCACGGTCGTGGAAGAAGCCAAACGCCCTACCTAACCACTAAGGACAAAACCGTCGGGGCGCGCACCGATCGGCAGGGTCGCATTCTGGTCTACGGTGCAGTAATCGATAATGAGCGCTGCAAGGCAGCCCTGCGCCGTTGGCTGGCCAGACGCGCCAAGGAAACATTGACGCCGTGGTTGGAGTCGCTGGCTGCAGAGAGTGGTCTGCGTTTCAACCGGGTTGTCATCAAGAACCAGCGCACCCGCTGGGGCAGCTGCTCGGCCGATACCGTGATCAGCCTGAACGCCAAGCTGCTGTTTCTGTCGCCGAAGCTGGTGCGCTATGTGTTAATGCACGAGCTATGTCATACCCTGGAGCGGAACCACACCAGCCGCTTTTGGGTTCATCTGCGGCAGTTCGAACCGCAAACTGACATGCTGCACGGCCAGATACGGGATGCGTGGAAACAGATTCCCGTGTGGGCTCACCCGATACAGACTGACAGGGAGGGCATTTGACGATGAAGGTAATTTTTGTTTCGCCCCATCATTTTTGATCACGTGAACTCAATTCGTCTTAACGACCAAACTGAGGTACCTTCGGCAAAAAGCGGTTACAAACCGGTTACATCTCTTTCTGGAAAAACAAAAAGAGTTACAGTATCACCTGTAACTCTTTGTTTTTATGGTGGGTCGTGAGCGGCTCGAACGCTCGACCTACGGATTAAGAGTCCGCTGCTCTACCAACTGAGCTAACGACCCGGATGATTTATCATTGCTTTCTAATGATATATATCTTCTTTACTATCAACACCTTAGTGTTATCACTATAAACAAGAAGACCGTTTAAGATTCTATCTCATAAATCGCTTCTATGCCATAGGCACTGTGAACAGATTGTGAACCTATTTGTCATATTCAGCGTAGCCCTTCAGGGCGATCATCTATTGGATGGTAAAAATATAGAAGGTTCTTAAGGGGGTAGCAGGGGGTGTGGGGGGTCTCCCTTTATAGTGCATTGCACCTAGAAATTTTCTCATAGAAATCATGAGAATCAGGCTGCTAAGGATATTGGCTTTACTTCTATTTGACTGATATCCCATAATTAGGAGCTGCTACCATAGGAAATTGCGTTAGCCATCTAAGGGCTAAATTATTTATTCTCTTCTTATTGACTTCTTTCTAGAAGCGTCTGTACGCCATCCTTCTATCTAAATGGGTTCTTTTTAGTACCAAAAGTCACGTAGAACATGACCTTCGTTCGTCAACTCCTACACAATTTAAAAAGTTTTGACATGCTGAAAGAAATATTGCAACATTGTTTACACTAAGGATGGTGTAAATTATCTTACGCAACAACTAAATGTGGTGGTTTTTGTTATTCTGCAAATGATGAAAATAGGCCAAAGGCATAAAAAGAAGAAGCTATGAGAAGATAATTGGCTCATTTGACCCAGCCCCTCAGTCAAGTGAGCAAAAGAAAAGGCCCTTGATTAGCATATCCTTGGCGGGGTGACTAATCAAAGGCCGGTAGGGGCCAAAAACCCTTTGTACAAATATGTCTATTGGCAGTCGAATGGTGATCCAAACACCACTCACAGTCAATAGGCCGTCTTGTACTTTTTCTTCATAGGAGAATTACATGGCAGTCTATTTAGTAACCTACGATCTGAAGGCCCCTGGCCGGAACTACCAACCCGTCTATGACTATTTAAAGCAGTTTACCTACTGCAAAGGACTTGAATCAGTTTGGCTTATCCAGACTTCGTATTCGGCTTTGACGATTCTGGATAACCTAAAAAGATTAATTGATGCTAATGACGTGACCTTCGTTGTTCAAATCACCGCATCTGCTGATTGGGCGTCATATCGTTATAGCTGTGGCAATTGGCTAAATCAGCCCAGTCGATCTTTCTGAGTAACAATTTAGAAACATAGATCCTTAATAAGGAGGGAGGGGCTAATACCCCTCCCCATCTTCTATTTCCTGCTATCCAACTAAATAAATGAGATTAATAACACCACCTTTAGTTATTGAGGAAGATGAGCCCTTTAAAAACGATATTCTGGGTAGGAAAGCCTATGGTCAGGCCTTATTAAACCTAGTCGCACAATCCAATGATGAGTTAGTCATTTCCCTTGACGGACAATGGGGGGAAGGGAAAACAACATTCGTAAAGATGTGGCAGGGGTTACTCAATCAATCCGATATTCCGAATATTTATATAGATGCGTTTGCTAATGATTACATTGACGATGCGTTTATTACGATTGCTAGTGCCATCACTAGCTATGCCGATTCCAAGATAAGTAAACCTGATGAAAAGGCTATTGAAGACTTCAAGGATAAAACTAAAAAAATAGGGGTTCGGCTGCTCTCATGGTCGGCCAGGCTAGCCGCGAAAGTGGCAACATTAGGGGCGCTATCAGCAACAGATATTGAGGAATTAAAAGAAATAAAAAATGATCTTGCTAAGGATACTTCTACGGCAATAAGCAAGTTTATCGAAGAACGACTTACATCCCACTCACAGGATGTTGAGCTACTAGGATCATTTAAGGAATTATTATCCGACTTACCTAAACATTTACAAAAAGAAGACGGGAAAGAAAAACCCTTAGTAATAATTATTGATGAGCTAGACCGTTGTAAACCCACCTTCGCTGTCGAAGTTATTGAAAAAATCAAACATCTTTTCTCAGTAAAAAAAGTTGTATTCGTTCTTGTGATGAACAAAAAGCAATTGGAAGGATCGATTAAATGTATTTATGGACAGGATATCGATGCTCATGCTTATTTACAGAAATTCATTAATGTCGAAACTACAGTTCCTAAAAGAATGAACGATCCCCGGCTCAACGACGTTACAAAATACTGTGAGCAGCTAACAAAATTGCATGAGCTTAAACGGAATGAAAACACTGATCAACTTTCAAGACATATCAAACAGCTTGCAATTCGCTTTAATTTAACCCTTCGGCAGATGGAAAAGGTATTTACGAATATTGCTATTTTTTATGCGACTACTGCTCAGAATGAAAAGCCCATAGTTCAAATAGTTTCTTTTGTTTGCATAATAAAGGTGATAGATAATCCATTATTTCAAGAACTTTCAAATAGAAAAGTTTCCTACGATGAGTTACGTCACAGAATAGATTTATCGGACGAAAGCATTTCTGCGGGGCATTCAGACTTCTCATTTCTGCTTTCATGGATTAAATGGGCGGTTCTTACGGATCACGAATTTGAACAGTTGGCCCAACAGGATCAAATAAGGAAATATAATCAGGTGCTAATAGAATACGGTACAGAAAGACGCGCAATATTGCCTTCTTACTCTCAAAGATTAAGCATGTTTTCGGTGGAATAAATGTACGGATTAGGGACAGGACGCGCTACGAAGCCCTGTAATCGATTTAAATCAGTGGGTTGATGGGTAAGTATACCCATTGAAATTTAATGCTTGACAAGGCGTTAAATACATGTAGAATTTTCTCCCCTTTTTAGTTGTCTAGCACACCGGCTTGAAGTAGGAGACGTGTAAAAGGCTAGACTTAGCACAAGGCTATTAATAAGACAAGCGACTGCTTGCGACAGGATAACAACGCAAAGACCATTGACTAGATTCTGATACTCCGTACGGTGTTATTACTATATGGATTTACAGCTAAATAGATAGATCGAGGTAGGCAAGGAATTCAACACCTACATTAGTGGCTATTAGTTTAAATGTAGATTACGTAATAATTCTAGGTAAATCAGACATGCGATATAAAGGTGAGACAGTCGGCAGTAATACTGCCTTAATAACTGGCCTAGTCAATGCAAGTTTGGAGCGGTCGGTCAGACTTGATCCATAATGGATTAGCATGTATGTACTGTAAGGGATTTACTGAAAGATAACGTCTTAGTAATGGAGGAGGCCCTATCAGCCTCCGACTATAAGTATCAGTAATTAGTTAATCTGTAACGAAGTCTTTAAGACTTCGTATGCTGAATATAAGTCTTAGAATACTGAATAAGTAATCAGCTTAGGAGTCCCTAAAGACTCCTATCCTGAATAAGAAAATCAGTAACTGAATTGGTACTTATTTGATGCGGGGTTTGATACCGTAGATTTCGAAGAAACAGTCTTCCATTGCTGCGTATAACTGGTCTTCATGTTGCTTAGCTACGATGAAACTATCATGGATGGGAAGACACAAAATATTATCTTCTAGAAGTCGCTTCATAACCTTTTCAGCTATCCACGCATCGGCATTCTGTAAGGACATGCCATATCGCGGGTTATAGAAGTTCGCTTTAATAGCTGAATGCTTTGCTTCAATCTTCTCAATAAGGGATTCCGTGTTGGTCACATGAAATTCACTTCTGATGGTATTGATTGCATGCTGCCGGTTTCTACAATTGAATAGCACTAAGAAGACTTTCTTCACTTCGCTTCGTTTACACCCTTCAATTGCATAAGGGTCATCTGTAACAGCTAATCCTTTTTCAGCATAGGCTATTGTGGGATGTAACGCCGAATAATCCAGTTCACATACTGGCCCACTTTCCAATAGAAGTTTCAGTCTATCCAGCTTAGGCATATTCTGCCAGAAGCCGCCATAAAAGCGGCCTCCAGCTTCTTCATTAAAGATACGCTTCATTGTGATATCCGTAGGGTCATACTTATATCTCAGATCAATCGCATCAGTGCCTATATCGGTTTCCCGCAGCTTGTGGTTATACGAACTCAGGAATTCCCTCATTTCAATTGTGAATTGGTCATCAATGTAATCAATAAGCTTTCCGTCCGCATCCTTTTTGATGACGGTCTCATCTTCAGGGGCATCTGGGTTACGGATTATTTCTTTAATATTGAAATTCAGGATTGAAAGCAACTTGTCGGTTGCCTTGATGCGGGATTGGTATCCGCGATTCCTAATACGATCATAAAAACCTTTCTTCTGTTCGATGTGGCCAATTTCCACTAAATCATCAATCACCCCCAATAAAATATCGACCTTGAAGAAAAGTTTCCTGTAACGGGTTTCCTTCACATAGTCATTTCTATTCCGGCTTACAGCACGCCAAGGATTATCGGAATAATTGGCGACAACCCATAGGTCTAGGATCACCGCCTTAAGGTATTGTCGCACCCTCCCTGCCTTCCTTATTTGCTGCCCCCTGTTTCTTCTAAGTTCAGTCAGTTCAGAAAATATCCCCCTAAGCTGGTCAGCCATTGGAGGATAATCCGTCTTCCGATAAACTTGTAATGGAATGGCTTTCCTAAGTTGTTCTTGTAGGTCCATTCAGCTTTTATTCTGCAAAGAAATTAGGGAATGTTCCACCACCACCAGCAGATAGTCCTGCTTGTTTGACTCCAATTCTCCCATTACCAAATAAGCTGGCTCCGATTGATCCTAGATGGGATGTGCTACTGAAGATGCTTTGCCATGCGGCCCCATTAGACCCCGCTGTTTGATACGAACTTGCTGCATCCTGTTCCCTTTGGTTAGCAGCAGAAATCTGAGAGGCGAAGGATTGAGCCTGATTGATGTAACCTATATTAGCCCCTAGTTGAGATTGGATACTAGATGTAGCACCAACTACACCAGAAGTACCAGCCATTCCAGCTCCAGTATTAGCAGTAGCATTGATTACATTAGCACGTCTAATACGCGCCTCCCGTTGCTGTTGTAAACGTTCACGTTGAGCTGCAGCATTAGCCCTAGCTTGCTCAATACGTTGTTGATCTGCTTGTGCTTGTTGAGCTTGTTGCATCGCCCTTTTCTGTTGACTAGCGGTAGATATACCATTCATAACACTAAAGGCTGTGCCACCAACAGCGGCCACCGCTCCAATAACACCAGCAATAGGTGCAAGTGCGGCTAATGGCATGATGTGGTCTCATTCACGTTCCAAGTGCCACAAATGATTGAAGATGAAAAAGCATCATAATTAAAATCAATGAATCCATTCTTCTTAGTGGCATTCTCAGCTATGTGGGGAAAATGCAGAAGTTGCGCCCCTACCGATTTCAAATCAATTAAGATGGCACAATCCACTTCCCCATAATTATCAGGATGTGCTATTGCGTAAAGAAGGAAATCCGCGTAATCATCCCTCATGAGTTTTTGTAACTCCGATTCCCCGTATTTTGCAGCGGTCCGAATAGTGAATCCTTCTAAAAAATAATCCTTGTATTTGGCCTCCCGGATTCGATAACTTATCTTCGTTCTTTGAACGTCTATCCAGCAATCAATTCCTAGCTTCCGATCTTCGTTCAGACTGGGTTTATTAAAGTAAACCCCTATCAGTTTGGGATCGGAAAAGATAATGTTTGCTGCTACCTGATTTAGCTGGGAGTCGTATTGATCCGCCCATCGCCTTTGAACGTCATAACTCATTGATAATTTCCCTGAAACTGTTTACAAACTCTTCACCCTGACCGACCTTTTCAGAAAGACGTGGCCTTACCTTGTACAAGCCACATGTCTTTTTATCGCATACATCGATCAGTTCAGCAGGGGAGGCATCGTATCTACTGCTCCATGGCCCCACGCACTGCCTACACTTCAAAGCAACCGCATCTTTAAAATCCTTAACATTCATAGTAACGCGGTCCTTTCCAGTTACAAACTGCTTGAATCCCATTAGCCTTGAAGTACCGGGAAATATGAAACTGTTGCCACACATCACCATTAGGCCGATAGATTCTCCTTTCGTTGAGGATATTTGCGATAGTCGTTTGGCTGTGAGTTTCAGCCAACTTTTTTATTAAGAAATGGACATATTCAGGGACAACCAATGATCCATTCCTAACTTTCTGTTTTTCTTCAGTTTTAGCTATCAAACTAAGAAATTTATAATCTGCCTTTGAAAGGGCATTAGATTCAATGCCCACCATCTTATTTGTCCTTAAAATGATAGCCCAACCCCAATAATTCCCGATCCCGCATACGCTGTTTCTGGATTCGGGTATCAAAATAAACTGATGGGGAGTTCTTCCACAACTCATCATAGTAGGCTTTATTTCTACTATGTTGAGGGACACCAAAAACATCGTTAACCTTTTGTTCAAATTGATTCTTTAGTTGTTCCATTACCTTGAATTTCTGCTCAGCCTTGTAGGCATCATGGGCAGACATAACTTCAAATTTCTCCCTTGTACTTTTGGCATTTCGAAGCATATAGGACCAGTCCGGCTCTTTATCCCCCGGAATTTGAGGAGTAACAGCTTTATCAATCTTATGGAAGGCATTGGCCAATTCGGCAGTCTTAAAATCTTCCTTCGCCCTAAGATCTTCTTTTGGTTGTTCCTTGTGCCCTTCTACTTCGAATCTATTAAATATTGAATCCATTTCAAAAAACCCTTTACATTCTGATACAGTTAATATATAGTGACGATACTAATGATAAATTGCGGTTTGTGTTGATAAATTTTCACTATATACTGCTATTATACCATACTTGCATAGAAAAGTCAAATGTGTTACTACTATAATGATGCAGAATGGATATCTAATCTTTCCTTATATGCGTTACCTGTCAGTTACTTAGCCCTTCCTTAATGTTTTCCCACCACGCCAATAATGCGTATTTCTAAGTAATTTCAGCATTCCCTATATTTGACGGGGTAAGGATGTGGAAAGATACATTCAGACATACTGTAAGTAATTGAAATATATGTATTATTTATCTGACCGACCCTATCAAATCCTATCCTAATTTGGCAATTAAGGACGAAACTTTGATGTGAGTGTACCTTTGCAGCATTTGCATGGATTTATGACCCGTAATCGCTGCCACCTCCATAACATTTAGTCCCTTTTCAAATAATCTAGATGTCGCCTCATGGCGCAAGTCATGGAAATGGAAGTTATCCATCCCTGCTTTCTTTACGGCTAACTTAAACGCACCGTTCATTGCATCGGAACGGGGTTTCCATAGATAGAAGACCCGCTTGTCAACAATATGTTTAGGGATACCGGAAAGGACTTCCATAGACCGAATTGATAATGGGATAAATCGGCCCGATCCATTCTTTGTATACGGTAAAAATATAATCCTTTTTGCAAGATCAATATCCGCCCATTTTATTTGAAGAAGTTCCGACAGCCGCATTGCTGTTTCTATAGCCAGCACAACTAAAGGGTATAAGAGGATGTTCTTAGACATCCGACATGCGGTTAGTAATGATTGCTCCTCATCCTCTTCCAGTCTTCTGGTACGGGCATTTGAAGGTTTAGGTTTGCGGATATCTTTCAGCGGATTGGAAACAGGGATATTCCATTCCTGCATGGCAATGGTGAACAGGTGGGAAATTAAAGCCAGTTCTAATCTAACCGTATTAGAAGCGACAGCAGCGCACCGAATGTCGCGGTGTTTAACAAAATCTTTCGATTGCAAAGAAGCCAATGATCTTTTTGCTAATGGATGAGTTAACCATTTAGCTATCCGTTTTTCTTCCTGACTCCTCCCTTTCTTGTGAGGAGTAATTTCACTTCGATACCTGACAAGGGCATCAGTTAACGTCATGGATTCAGCAGCATTCCGATTAACGAAGATACCCCTATCCATGTCGGATTCGACACAACGAATCCACGCATGAGCATCTTTCTGATTGATGAATGACTTTGAGATGGGAGGATGCCCTTTCCTTCTTACCTGGGCATTCCATAGACCTGACTTTAACTTCCTGACCGCTGCCATATTGCACCTCACTGTGAATGAGGTGTGAATAGCAAGGAAAGATATATTATAACTTATTGAAGAATAAGCTATTAATCATTAGCAGCATACGGATTAAGAGTCCGCTGCTCTACCAACTGAGCTAACGACCCGGATGATTTACCGGTATTGGGCTTGCGGAAGCTTGGTTTCCATCCTTCCTCCGCAGCCTACAGCCAATTCTTTATCCTATCACATCTTGCCGCAAATCCGTAAGGCTACGATGCCGTCTATAAGAAGCTTTGCCTCTCAATCTGCGCAAATCTGCTTTACCGCCACGTGAATTTAAAAAATTAGCTCGGTGACATGATGTAATCCAGCAGTTCCCGCATCCGTCGCCAGTGAGACCCCTCCCAGAACACGCCTTGGCAGATATCGCAGGTGCAAAAGCGCTCGAAGCGTTCCCGCACCGATGGGGGTAGCCGCGTCAGCACTTCGGCCTTGGGAATCGGACGCAAGGGCGCGTTGCAACCCAGGCATAAGGTGAAAGGCTTGACCTGCGGTGCGAGATTCAGCCGTGTGAATATCTCATGCAACTGGTGTGCCGGCCTGGTTTCGCGCACATAACAGCCGTGAACGACCGCGCGCCGCTTCAGCAATTCCCGGTCGCGGGTCAGCACGATACGCCTCCCCAGCCCGGCGATTTCCTCGATTTCGCCATCCTGAAAGTGGTTGTCATAAAGCGTATCGAAACCGGCCATGCGCAACAGGCGCGCAAGCCCGCCAAGATGGGCATCTGCCACAAAGCGGAAATGATCCGCGAAAGAGGGGGAAATGGGCGATAAGGGTCGGACATCCAGTCTTCTGAAATGAGGATAAACGGCGACCCGATCGTTGTTTTCCAGAAGATGGTCAAAGCCTGCCGGCTTACCGTTGACCAGCACCAGCTCGACCTCGGTATGCGGCACTCCCAACGCCTCGATCATGTGCTTGGCGGTGGCGGCCCGGGCGCAAGGCGATGAAAATTCGCGCCCTCGCCGCTCGGGCGCGAGGAAATCATTCAGCTCCGCATAGAAGCGAAATGCCGCTATGATCATGATAAAAGTTGAATCACGAAATACATCTCTTCCATCTGCTGACCAGATGAATGGATAACAGTCCGATCTTCGAGCCAGGCCGAATTTCAAGCACTCTTCAGACAATGAGACAAGGTTTTTGCGCACGCTGGATACCTGCTTTCGCAGGTATGACGAGCATGAGAATTGTACTGTTTTCTTTTTTCTCGCCGTGCCTGCAATGAAAGCGGATCTGGTGGAGCTGAGGCACCCGCTCCCATTCGCATCTGCTTCCGTCCGGCTGGTCCTCCGTCGAGGCAAACAGGGAACTGATGATTGGAACCTGTTCCTGGAATGGAAAACCGCAGGGTGAAAAACAACACTTCACAAAGGCCTTTTTTTTTCAGGCAAAGCGGTGCTAGAATCGTCGGCGTGATCACATACGCATCCATTGCCTTGTATCCGTTAGTGACCCCCTGCGATGCTCGCGGCTTGCCAAAGCCGTGCTAGCATGAAAATCTCGTCGCCGCCGTTGTACTCCAGGCCCTATACCGCTCCAGGATGGCTGCGCGGCGGCCATGCACAAACCATTTATCCCTACTGGCTTTCCCGGCCGTCGATCGCCTACCGGCGGGAGCGGTACGAACTGGAAGATGGCGACTTCATCGACATAGACTGGCTCGATAACGAGCCCACTGCGCCATTGGTAGTGGTGTTTCATGGGCTCGAGGGAAGTTCTTACAGCCACTATGTGCTGAGCCTCATGGTGATGCTGCGCGAACTGGGCTGGCGCGGCGCTGTCGTCCATTTTCGCGGCTGCTCCGGCGTGCCCAACCGCCTGCCGCGCGCATACCACGCAGGCGATTCGGAAGAAATCGACTGGGTGCTGCAACGGATAAGCAGCGAAACCCGGGGCTCCGGCGGCGCCTTTCCAATATATGTGGTCGGCGTATCGCTTGGTGGCAACGCTTTTCTCAAATGGCTGGGCCAGCAAGGGCAGCAAGCATGCCGGGTAATCGAGGGAGCAGTGGCGGTTTCGGTACCGCTGGATCTGGCTGCCGCCGGGAAAGTGCTGGCGTCGGGTTTCAACCTCATGTATACCCGCCACTTTCTCGATACGCTCAAACGCAAGGCGCTTGGCAAACTTGATCAATTTCCGCGGCTATTCGATGCGAACAAGGTGTCTGCCTGCACCACTCTTTACGAATTCGATAACATTGTAACCGCTCCGCTGCATGGATTCCGTGATACGGAAGACTACTGGGCGCGATCCAGCAGCAAACCGTGGCTCAAATACGTCGAGGTGCCCACTCTCGTCATCAATGCCCGAAATGACCCATTCATGCCGCCTTCAGCGCTGCCGGCACATGCCGAGGTTTCGCCTTCGGTCGTCCTGGAATTTCCGAAGGAGGGAGGGCATGCGGGATTTCTCGACTCGCCGTTTCCCGGCCGGCTGACCTGGTTGCCGGAAAGAATCGTCAGGTTTTTTGGAGAACAACGGGGAGGATTGCGCCACGGCCTGCCCATGGACCTGCCCGAAGGCCTGCCCGAGCTTCGGATTTCCTGATCCTTTCGCTCTCGTCCTTTCTCAATACGAGCAACCTCGGCGGCCTGCCGCCGTGACGCTATTTGCAGCATGGCATTTTTCGATCGCCTTGCCATATACTTCCTGCATAAACCCACGTAATAAAAATTTAATCATCCTGCAGCTTGACAGCGGCATTTACCCATACTAGTTTTAAGGTTGGACCGAAACATGTTCCGGGGGGAAGCATGCTCTTATTCTTGAGCCAATAGTTTCGGTCCGCCAGCGAGTTCCTTCTCCCGACCCCGCGAGTTATCCGACCCAATACCACAATAAAGGAGTCAGCCATGTCCGATGAACAAAACCCAGATGATTCCCCGCAAGCACCTCAACCCGATGCACCTGCGGCCGCTGCCGCCACCCCGCAACCGCGCGCCCTGGCCTTGAATGCCAAGCTGGCAGACTTGACCGTTGCCGACCTGAATTCCATCATTGCCGCGGAAACCAACCGGGCGATTGCCTCCCGCTTCGGCAATATCGGGAGAGCGGGTGCTCATGTCAATTCCGGTCCTCCAGGATTCGTGAATGGAGGCGGTCATGCCAACTTCGATCCATCCCACGTCAATTCAGGACCCCCGGGGTTCGTCAACGGTGGCGGTCACGCGAATTTCGATCCAGCGCGCAATCTTGGAGCACAAGTTAACGTGGCCAACGTCGGCAATCTCGCCAATCTGGGGAGGGCGGGAGTGCATGTCAATTCCGGTCCTCCAGGATTCGTCAACGGCGGCGGTCATGCCAATTTCGATCCTGCCAGGGGTGTGGCCGGCAATCGCATCAATGTCGCCAATCTGGCCCAGGCCGGGTCTCATGTGAATTCCGGCCCTCCAGGATTCGTCAATGGTGGTGGCCATGCCAATTTCGATCCCCGGACCAATTTGGGAGCAGCCTTAGTCAACGTGACCCTGCCGGATGGGGGCCAGGTGGCCATTCCGGGCTCCGGACCGGTGGATCTGCAGGTGCGCGGTTTTCGTATCACACGCTGACACAGGCAGTTGATGAACTCCAAGCCGGTTTTCGGCGCGGCCTGGTCCGGCCGCGCCGAGGGGCTACTTCACACGTTCGTCGCGGCTGCCTGCCAGTCCCAGGAATTCAGGCGAGCACTCCAGGGCGAACCAGTTGCGGCACTGCGCCAATGGCAGTGGGAATGCACCGATGTTCCCGAATCTCTCCGTCCCCCTTCAGAAGCATTGTCGGTCACGATCGATGATGCGAACCTGTGGGGGCCGCCGGAGTGGCGAACCGAGCCGGACACGACGATGCTGCGTCAATCGCAGTTACGCCTGCTGCTCGCTGGCGCCAAGCCCCTGGTGCTGATGCACGGTGACGAGCGCAACCTGACGGCTTTGGCGAACTGGGCCCGACAGCGGAGTTATTTCACGCTGCTGGGACCGTACCAATTCCTGCCGCAGCATGATTCCTGCAAGGGCGGCTACAGCAATCGCATGGCCAGTGTATCGAGCGCCCATGCGGGATCAGGAGCGTGGCGGGGACTGCTGATCAGCCCGGACGAACAAACTGTGCTCATGGCCTGGTTGTGCCTGCTGTTTGGATGGGAAAAATTCCTGGGGAGATTGCTAGGCTACCCGCGCTGCTGCTGCGAAGCGTTCGAGAACCGATGGCCTGCGGCCTCTTCTTTTCATGAAGGTGACATGGGCCTCATGCTTTTATCGCAATCAGAACCAGAAACGGGACCAGAAACCGGCGAAGGCATTTACAAGCTGGACTGGACGGTGAATATCTTTGCGCGCTACTTCGGCTGGGAAGTCATCCAGCATTTTCCCTGCAGTTGGGATTGCGCCGCAACGGCGAGCCTGGCCCACCGCTATTTTTCCATTCTTTCGCATTACTGGCCCGAGGACATGGGGCAAATCCGGCGATACCTGTCTTCGCCCCTGCTGGTGACCGCTTCGCACGGCTACGGCTTGTTTCCCGGCGGAAAACTGGTTTCGGAGAAGGCTGGTCCGTGCCTGATCTATGATCCCGGACTGGTCCAAATCATCGGCATGGAAGATGCGCTTGTGAAGAAAATCATGTCTTCGTCATTCATGGCCGCGGGCAAGAATGGCAGCTGGAGAATCGCCGGCAACGACGTTCCCGGTTGGCTGCTGGGATTCGGCATTGATCAGCCCGCTATCGAGGAGGCATACGGATGAAATATTTCAGCAGGCCCAGCAGGGAAAGCGCGGAAGGCGAGTACCTGGCGGGAGTTTTCGGCAAACATTATGAACCGTTCGGAACAATCGGCCTGAGCGATGCGACCATGCTGGGCACGGAGGGGGTGGTTCTGGAAGACATTTCCGGAGACACCCTCGCGATCCACCCGGAAAACGCGTCATGGGCATTTCTCAGCCCAGGCGAAGCCAGGTGGTTTCCCCATCTGCACAACAAGCCGTTCGGCTGGTTGCGGCACGGCATGCTGCAGCACGGCCCGGATGCCGCGCTCGACTTTGCCGCCCATCTCTACCGCAGGGGGTTATTGACCCTCAACAATCATGCCGCGGTGGACCAGCGGATGTTCGCGGATGGCCCAAATTATGACGAGGGCAATTTGATCGAACTGCTCATTACGGAAAAGTGCAATCTCGCCTGCCCGTATTGCCTCGCGGGCGCCAACTCGTCCATGCCTGCCATGAATAGCGAGATCGCCCGGAAAACCGTGGATCTCGCGTTCAACATGGCGGAGAGCAATGTCCTGGCTTTCGAATTCGCCGGGGGGGAGCCGTTTCTCAAGTACGACCTCATGAAAGAAACGGTGGCATACATTCGCAATCACCCTTTGAAAGGCAACCGCAGGCTGTTTCTCAGCACACAGACCAATGCCACATTGCTGAACGAGGAGCGGGTCCGCTGGCTGAAGGAACAGGATATACGGGTGGGAATCTCCATAGATGGGGGTGCCCAGGCGCAGAATAAAAGCCGGCCGCAGGTTAACGGCAAGGAATCGTTCAGCAAGCTGGCCAGGGGAATCGATCTGCTGCATCGTTTCGAAGTGCCTTTTGGCGGTCTGGTAGTCCTGAACCGGTCCAATGCAGATGATCCGGCGGAACTGGCTACCACCCTGCTGGATCTGGGCATACATGGGTTCCGGTTGAATCCCATCGCGTATCTGGGCGACGCGCGGAAAAACTGGAACCAGGTGGGCTTGAGCCAGGAACATATCATCGGGTTCATGAAAGGCCTGATGGCGCATATCGTGGACCGGAAATTACCGCTGCTCGAAGACAACGTTCGCAGCATGTGCGATTTTCTAACCAGCAAGCAGCGCAGGACGCGCTGCATGCGGACGCATTGCGGAGCGGGAGATACCTTTCAGGCGGTTGCTGCCAATGGCGACATCTACCCGTGCGGACGGGCCACGCAGTCGCCCGGACTGAAGCTGGGGAATATCTTCGATCCCGGTCTGGAAAGCCTTTCCCAGCCGTCGAGGAGCAACGACGTCATGGCACAGATTCGCGAACGCAGGCCGGCCGATCTCGAAGGATGCAGCAACTGCTCTTACAGGCAATTATGCCAGTCCGGATGTTCGGCCCAGGCTTGGGAGCGCTATGGCACAGTACGGCATCGCACCCCGGAATGCACCTTTTACAAAACGCTGTATCCCTATCTGATGCACTGGCTGTCTTTCGATGAAATGGCATTCGACCATCTGAATGCGTACAGCTATTTCAATAACGAGGGCAGGCATTTCTCACGCGACTTCGCTCCCGTCGCCGGCGTGCCGGTAACAGCGTGAACGCTCCCGATATTTCCCTTCCCGGCTTCAAGGAACAGCTCCCGGCGGAGGTGCTGACGGACTGCGCCGGCCTGTGCTATCCCGCGGGACCCGGCAATACCGTCGACATGCTGTTCGAGCTGGCTGCGCTGACCCGGTCGGAGCGATTCCGCCATCGCCTTTCCACAGCGCTGGAAGCAATGTATTTTACGGATGCAAGCGAGCTCCAGCTTGCGCGGCATGCTGTCGCGGTGCTGGATCGCCTGCCCGCGGACAGCCGCGCCCGCCTGTTCGGCACGCCGCTGGCAGAAACGGATGCCGTGCGGCATGATCCGGGCAGGACGAGTGGCGGCGATAAATCGAAGCATCTGCTCTCAGGCATACGCCACCTTGTTCATCACCCCGACGTCCGCGATATCGCTTTTATTCTTCCGCCATGCCTGTTTTATCAGGGAGTTTTTTATCTGCCGCATATTCACGCCCTTCTCCTCAGCGGTACGGGAGGCACGACCATCGCCGTCGTCGAAAAACATGGTAAAACGCATTTCGTCTGGAGCGACGGTCCAAGCATCACACTGGCCAATGACGGCAGCGGGTTGCCGCCAGGGTTCAAGCATCCCCGCCTTGCGGCGCTGCCCCGCATCGGAAGATTTGCCATACTCAATGGCGCACCCGAGGCCGCGCCGCTGCTTTCGCCGTTCGACCCGGCAACGGATGAAGAGATCAAGGAAGGAGCAGACCGGATATCTCTTGCACTGGAGCTTCTTGAGCAGATCTGGCCGCATGCTTTCCACGCGATCCACCGGCATGTGAAAGCATTCTGCATCCTGAAGCAGCGCGGTTATTCGCGCAGCCATAGCCCTCCGGAGCTGCCAGGAACCATATTGATGAGCGCGGATGAAGTGGTGCGGATAGGCGACCTGCTGTGCCATGAATCAAGCCATGTGCGGATGAATGTTTTCCGGCTCTACGATCCAATCGCCCAGGCCCGCGATCCCAAGGCGGAAGCAGCAGGCTTCATCTCACCCTGGCGGCCGGATCTGCGCCCGCTAAAAGGACTGATCGACGGCGTGCACGCGTTCCTCAACGTATGCCGATATCATCGCAAGCTGGGGGAATGGTGCGATGGCGCATGGATCCCGGGTGCGATCTATGAACGGCAAAAACAGAATGTCATCCAGGCCAATGCGTTGCTGCTGCAGCACGCAGCCCCTACCCGGATTGGAGCCATGCTGATGGAGGAATTCATCCGCGAGGAGGCATTGCTGTGAGCAATATTTCTCCCGGCGCAGCCACCAGCCCAGCGATCGGGGATGCGGCGACCGGTCCCGCCTATCCCGCCTATCCCGCCCGTCCCGCAGGAGATTTGCGGATCGACCCGCAATCGCTTGCACGCCTTCGCACCGAATTTCGCAGCCGAGGGGCGGCAGTCCACGGCCCCCCTGCCATTCAGGCTGACATCCACGCACAGCTTTTGAACGAAGCCCTGGCGCAACGGGAGAGTGCAAGCTGGAGCCTGATAGCCAACGGATGTCCGGGCGAGATTTCGCAACACAACCTGCGCGCCTATCTCGGCCCGCATGCAAGAAATTTTCTCGCCGCGCCCGAGGTGCTGGAAAATCTGCGGCAGGTGACTGGATACCGGCTCGTTCCCTCATGGAGCGCCAGTTGTTATACCTATTATGATGGCCCCGGCCAGCACATGGGCGAGCACTGCGACAAAGAAGAAGCATGCCGAATAGCCCTGCTGGTTTATTTGCAGACTATCTGGGCGCCGGACGCGCAGCCTTCCACGGGGCTTCAGCTGCATGTGTTCCGGAGCGACAATGCGGCAAGCGGGCTGGTGCTTCGAATTACCGCGTTGTCCAACCGCATCGTCTTTCTGAATGGCGCGGAGCAGGCGCATCTGCGGCCCGCGCTTGCTCCGGGGGAACATATGACCCTGCTGGCCGGTTGCTATCAGTTGTCACCCTAACGAAAATCCAACCATGCAGTGGAACGACTGGCCACCCTCCGACCCGAACCTCATGCCGGGCTACGAAGCCTGGCGTGAAGGAAGACTGAACGACGCCCAAGCATTTTTTGAGGGGCAGGCAAGTATGCGCCCCGATTGCGACGATATCTGGCGCGGACTTGGAAATGTCGCCTGGGTTCGCCACGATTTCAGGAATGCCCTCACTCATTTCAGCACGGCATTGCGCCTCGCGCCCTGGAATCCCATGCACTGGGGAAACATGGGCCTGGTTCGCCGCGACCTTGGCGAGCCGGAAGCCGCAATCGCCGCATTTTGTGTCGCGCTGGGCCTGGATGCCGAATATGCGCCCGCCCTCAACGAATGGGCCAACGTACTGTTCGACACGGGCAAGCATGAACAGGCGCTGCCGCTATATGACGCGGCTCTCGCCATTGATGATACCCGAGCGGTGGTTTACCATAACAAAGGCGTGTGTTTGCGTTATCTGGGCAGGCTGCCGGAAGCGGTGGAATATTTTGAAGCCGCACTGGCACGGGACCCTCATTATCATTACTCGCTGGAAGAACTCCGACGATTGTCCGGCTGCGTGGCTATAGCCGGAAGATAGCCATCAACCTGAATCCGGCTCTTCCCGTACAAAGATATCCGCCTCTCTCCAGTCCCAGGAAGGAAAGCGATGCCAGACAATAATGGTCAGCAGAAATCCCCTACCTATGATGTCGTAATCGTGGGGGGAGGCATTGCCGGTTTGTATTGCTGCCACGAGCTGATCAAGCAAAGCGAACGGCTCAAAATAAACCGTATTCTTCTACTCGAGGCCTCCGACCGGTTCGGCGGGCGGATAGAAACCTGGTCGCTGCTGCGAACCGGCGAAAAAAATGGAGAAGCAATCGGATTCGACGATACCTGGGACCCTTGCAACTGGGATTTTACAAGCGGAAAACCTGATCCGCTTGCGCCGCAAGGCGACAGGCAATCGCCCTATAAAGGGCCTACCGAAAAACAGCCGGCAAAGATAAATGGCGAAGCGGAAAGGCAATCGGAGATCGAATACCTGCGCGCGGAATTCGGTCCGATGAGAATCGAGCCGCGTGATCAGCCATTATTGCAGGCGCTGCTTAATGAACTGGGCATCCGGGAACAGATTCCCGGAGAGGAAGAGAGTCTTGACGACCTCGTCCCGTTTTCTTCCTATGCGTCGGAAGATCCGATGGAGCCGAGATTTACGCTGCGGGAGGAAGAAGCCAAGCAAAAAACCCCTTTCGACTTGATGATATTGGCCCTTCGGCGCATTTTCGAGATGGTCGAGCTCGCGGGGCCGAAACCCTGGCAGACCGACGCGGCCAACGAACAGTGGAAAAACCTGAAGGACGAGGCCTTTTTCTATCGCCACTACTGGAAAGGGGAGTTACTGGAATGGATACACAACATTACCGACGAAGACCTGGATGTCATCAGGAAACAGGCGAGCTTCAGAGGGCAGCCGCTATGGAACCTGGGATTCTGGAATGTGCTCAGCGATGTGTTGAGCCATTTTGCCGTGGTCAAGATAAGGGACTGGGGAAGCTACTATCATTTTGTCCATGAAAACCTGAATGCCGCGGAATGGATTATTTTCTGGCTCAGGGCGATACGCGGGACGGGATCGCTTCGCGGCATCCGCGGGGGCATGAGCCGGATAATCTGGAAGCTGCTGGAAAAGCTGCACGATGAAAGAGGTCCCTTGCTATGCATCCAGAAAGGCAGAAAGGTTGTCGATCTCCGGTCCAGCGGGAATGAGATAGATATCACCGTGGAAAACGAGAGCGGGGTCGTCAGGGCGAAAAGAGTGATACTCGCGCTGCCCAAGCGCCCGCTGGAAAAATTGTCGTGGAACGGAAAAGGGCCGCAAAAGCAGCTCAAGGCGGCCCTGGATGCGGTTGCCGGCCTTTCGCTGCTGAAGTGCTTTTTCGTGATCGAGCAGCCCTGGTGGGAAGATAACCGGCCCCTGAACCGCTACGCAGCAGACCTCCCCACCCGGGAACTGCTCTACGTAAAAAGCCATGATCGGACAAAAGGCTTGATCATGGTCTATACCGATCGCCCCGCCATCACATTCTGGTCGGATTACCTGAGAACGATCGAATGCGGGCCTGATGATCAGGCGCGCCAGGAGCCGTCGGAAAACCCCCAGCTCGAAAACCAGGAAACAGCCAGGACCTGGTTCCTGAAGCTGCGGAGGATATCCTGGCAAGGGAGTGCTCCCCCTTCCAGCCATGGGTTGTATTCTGGAAACGGGGGCGTGGCTATCGAGAGAGAACCGGGAAATCCGCGATTATGGCAGCGTTTCGTGCAGTTTGCGAGAGACTACGAACACCATGATTTTACCCAGGACCGCCTGCTCGCCTGCGGCATGCGCGACTGGGGCAAGAATCCTTTCGGCGCGGCGGCTCACGGCTGGCTGCCGGGCGTGATGTCCTGGAAACACATGGAGTTTCTGGAGGCATTTTCCCTTGATCAGAACTCTTCTTCCCCGAAAAATATCCATGTGTGCGGGGAGGCGTTTTCCGACTACCAGGGCTTTATCGAAGGCTCGCTAAGGTCCGCGCGCCGCGTTTTGCGCCATATCGAAAAACAGGCAAAAACAGAAAATTGAGGAATCTCCGCAAAGGTTCCCCAATCCAGGCCTCCCTCGCTCCATCCGGGTGCCAAGGGAAAATACCGGCAGGTACATGGTAGAATCCAGCCTCCGTCAAAATGCAGTCCTGCCATGAACGAACACCCCCGCGCCCAACTGCTGAAGGATCTACTCTCGCGCCGCATCGTGCTGCTGGACGGTGCCATGGGCACGATGATCCAGAGCCACAAGCTGCAGGAGGCAGACTACCGTGGCGCTCGTTTTGCGGATTTCCCGCATGACCTCAAGGGCAATAACGATCTTCTGACGCTCACCCAGCCGCAGATAATCCGGTCGATCCATACAGCCTACCTGGAAGCGGGTGCCGATATCGTCGAGACCAACACCTTTAACTCCACCGCGGCCTCGATGTCCGATTATCACATGCAGGACCTCGTATACGAACTGAACTTTGCGGGCGCCCAACTGGCACGGGAAGCGGCGCAAGCCATGGAAGCGCAGACGCCGGACAAGCCGCGCTTCGTGGCCGGGGTGCTGGGACCAACGACCAAAACGGCATCGATTTCCCCGGATGTCAACGATCCCGGGTTTCGCGGGATTACTTATGATGACCTTGTCCAGGATTATTCCGAATCCATTCGCGGGTTAGTCGATGGGGGCGCCGATATCCTCCTGGTCGAAACCATATTCGATTCGCTCAATGCCAAGGCCGCGCTATTCGCCATAGACCAATACTTCGAGACCCATGGGATTCGCGTCCCCGTCATGATTTCCGCGACCATTACCGATGCCTCCGGCCGCACGCTTTCCGGACAGACGCCTGAAGCATTCTGGAATTCGGTACGGCACGCGCGCCCATTATCGGTCGGACTGAATTGCGCCCTGGGTGCGGAATTGATGCGTCCTTACATCGAGGAGCTTTCGCGCACGGCTGAAGTATATGTGAGCTCCCACCCCAACGCCGGCCTGCCCAACCCGCTGGCGGAAACCGGCTACGACGAGACGCCCGAATATACCGCCAGCCTGATCAAGGAGTTCGCGCAGGCGGGCTTTGTCAATATCGTCGGCGGCTGCTGCGGCACGACTCCCGCACACATCAAGGCCATCGCCGATGCCGTGAGCACCATTCCACCGCGCAGCATCCCGGATATTCCGAAGAAGCTGCGGCTTTCCGGACTGGAACCGCTCAGCATTGGCGATGATTCGCTGTTCGTGAATGTGGGCGAGCGAACCAACGTCACCGGCTCGAAGGCGTTTGCCCGCCTCATCCTGGGGAACAATTATGCCGAGGCGCTGAGCGTCGCCCGCAACCAGGTGGAGAATGGCGCGCAAATCATCGATATCAACATGGATGAGGCGATGCTCGACTCGCAGAAAGCGATGGTCACCTTCCTCAACCTTATCGCCGCCGAACCGGATATCAGTCGTGTGCCGGTGATGATCGATTCGAGCAAATGGTCGGTTATCGAAGCGGGCCTCAAATGCGTGCAGGGCAAGGCCATAATCAACTCCATCAGCCTCAAGGAAGGCGAGGCTGAGTTTATCGAACATGCGAAGCTGGCTCGCCGCTATGGTGCGGCGGTGATCGTCATGGCGTTCGACGAGTCGGGCCAGGCGGACACCAAAGAGCGCAAGGTTGAAATCTGCACCCGCTGCTATCGGATTCTCGTCGATCAGGTGGGTTTTCCGCCCGAAGACATCATATTCGATCCCAACATATTCGCTATCGCCACGGGTATCGAAGAACACAACAGCTATGGCGTGGACTTCATCGAGGCAACCCGGATCATCAAGCAGACGCTGCCCTATGCCAAGGTGAGTGGCGGCGTATCCAATGTATCGTTTTCTTTCCGTGGAAACGAACCGGTGCGGGAAGCGATTCATACGGCCTTCCTTTATCACGCGGTCCAGGCGGGCATGACCATGGGTATCGTGAACGCCGGGCAGCTTGGGGTTTATTCCGATATTCCTCCGGATCTCCTGGAAAGGGTCGAGGATGTGTTGCTCAATCGCCCGGTCGGCAGCGAAGCCACCGCCGCCACCGAGCGGCTGGTCGAGTTTGCGGAAAGCTTCAAGGGACAAAGCAAGGAAAGCACGGAAGACCTTACCTGGCGCGATGCGCCGATACAGGAGCGGCTGACCCATGCGCTGGTCAAGGGCATTACCACCTACATCGTGGAAGATACGGAGGCGGCGCGGGTTGAAATATCCCAACAGGGCGGACGGCCCATCCAGGTGATCGAAGGGCCGCTCATGACAGGCATGAACGTGGTAGGCGACCTGTTCGGATCGGGAAAGATGTTTTTGCCCCAGGTGGTGAAGTCCGCTCGCGTAATGAAGCAGGCGGTGGCTCATCTGCTGCCATTCATCGAGGCGGAAAAGAAGCTGCTGGGCGATTCGCGGCCCAAGGGCAAGATCGTCGTCGCCACAGTCAAGGGCGATGTGCACGACATAGGCAAGAACATCGTCACCGTGGTGCTCCAGTGCAACAATTACGAAGTAGTGAACATGGGCGTGATGGTGCCCAGCGCCCAGATACTGGAAATGGCGCGGCGCGAACAGGCTGACATGATCGGTCTGTCGGGTCTCATCACGCCATCACTGGAAGAAATGGCTCACGTGGCGAAAGAAATGGAGCGGGAAGGCTTTACCATTCCCTTGCTGATCGGCGGCGCGACAACCTCTCGCGTCCACACCGCCGTCAAGGTCGCGCCACACTACAGCGGTGTCACCGTGTGGGTACCCGACGCCAGCCGCGCGGTGGGCGTGTGCAGCAACCTGCTGTCGGACGAATTGCGGGCAAATTATGTCGAGGAAATACGGACCGAGTATGAAAGGGTCCGCTTCCAGCATAAGAACAAGAAGGGGCCAGCGCCTATGCTCTCGATTTCGCAAGCCCGGCAAAATGCCCTGAAAACCGATTGGGCAAACTACGCTCCCCCCGAGCCCGGTTTCATCGGCGTGAGGTCATTGAGAAACTATCCGCTGGAAAAAATAATTCCGTACATCGACTGGACCCCGTTTTTCCAGGCATGGGAGCTGTCGGGGCGTTATCCCGCGATACTCGAGGATGAGATCGTGGGGGAAGCCGCCAGCACGCTTTTTCGCGATGCCCAGGCCATGCTGAAGAAAGTGGTCGAACAGAAGTGGCTAGGCGCCAATGCAGTGGTGGGACTATTCCCCGCGAATACGGTCAATGACGACATCGAAATTTATGCGGACAAGGGCCGCACGCAGGTAGCGATGACCTTCCATAACCTGCGCCAGCAAACCACCAAACCGGCAGGACGGCCCAACCTCTGCCTCGCCGACTTCATCGCTCCCAAGGAAACGGGAATTCGGGACACCATCGGCGCATTTGCCGTGACAGCCGGGCTTGGCATAGATGCGCGGGTGCGGGCTTTCGAGGAGGCGCACGACGATTACAGCGCCATCATGCTGAAAGCGCTAGCCGACCGCCTGGCGGAAGCTTTTGCCGAGCACATGCACTGGCGTGTCCGGCGCGAATTCTGGGGTTTCGCCAAGGAAGAAAGCCTGAACAACGAGCAACTGGTCAACGAGGAATACCGCGGCATACGTCCGGCGCCGGGCTACCCGGCCTGCCCCGACCATACCGAGAAGGGTCCTTTGTTTGAACTGCTCAAGGCGCCGGAAAATGCCAGCATCATCGTTACCGAATCCTACGCCATGGTGCCCACCGCGGCGGTATCCGGCTTCTATTTCTCTCATCCGGAAGCGGACTATTTTGCGGTAGGTAAAATAGGCAAGGATCAGGTGGAAGATTACTCGAAGCGCAAAGGCTGGACGCTGGAAGAGACGGAAAAATGGCTGGCGCCGGCGCTGTCTTACGAACGATAGGAACGGCAGGAACGGTAGAAACGATTGCAAGAACGGAGGACCGGCTGCATCTCGCATCCTGTTCCGATATCGTGGATTCAGCCTTTCATCCGGCTGATCCTGGCTACTTCAGGAATACGCCTCAATCCCCGCATGACCTGGGCAAGATGGTAGCGGTCCCGTACTTCCAGCATGAAAGTCATGGTTGTATAGGCACCCTCGCCGTCCATGACGACATTGTCGATATTCGAACCGGCATCGGCTATCGCCGCGGCCACCCTTGCCAGTACGCCCCGCTGGTTGGCCACAAGAATTTTGATGCTGACCTCGAATTGCCTGGTAATGCCTTTTCCCCACGCAACATCCAGCCAGTTATCCGCTCCCCCGCGGTTTTTGGCGATCGTGGGACAGTCCTGGATATGGATCACCAAGCCCTGATCCTTCTTGATGAAGCCGACAATCGAATCTCCGGGTATGGGGCGGCAGCACTTGGCAAACTGCACAGCCATGCCCTCGGTGCCCAGTATGGTAATGACGTCGCTGGCGCCGTTTGTGGCGGCCAGGGATTCGCCAGGATGAGCCGTCAACCTCCGCGCCATCACGGCCGGCAAATGCTTTCCCAGGCCAATGTCCGCCAAAAGGTCTTTTTTTGACTTGGCCCCGCTTTCGCGGGCGATTTTTTCCCACTGCGTCTCGCTTACGGTCTGGAGATCGACCTTGAGCGAGGAAAAAGCCTGATTCAGCATGCGTTCTCCGAGCTTGGCGGATTCTTCATATTGCATCGTCTTGAGAAAGCGCCGGATATGCGATCGCGCCTTGCCCGTAGCAACATAATTGAGCCAGGCGGGATTGGGTTTCGCATGCGATGCGGTAATGATTTCCACCCGGTCACCGCTCCTGAGCTTGGTGCGCAATGGCGCATTCTCGCCATTTATCTTCGCCGCCACGCAACAGTCGCCGATGTCGGTATGCACCGCGTAGGCGAAATCCACGGGAGTGGATTCCTTGGGTAGCGCGAGGATCTTGCCATGAGGGGTAAACACATAAACCTCGCCGGGAAACAGATCGACCTTGAGGTGTTCCAGGAATTCCAGGGAGTCGGTGGAATCGCTGAGCGTCTCCAGGAGGCTCTGGAGCCACTGATGCGTTTTCATGTGGAGATCATTGAGATCCGCGTCGCTGCTCTTGTAAAGCCAATGCGAAGCCACCCCGGCCTCAGCGATCCGGTGCATCTCCGGAGTGCGGATCTGGACTTCGATCGGGGTGCCGAAAGGACCCCACAAGGTATTATGCAGCGATTGATACCCGTTCGCCTTGGGTATGGCGATATAGTCCTTGAACTTTCCCGGAATGGGATTGTACAGGCTATGCAGTGCGCCCAACGCGATGTAGCAGGAGGGAACGTCCTTGACGATGACGCGAAAACCGTAAATATCCAGGACTTCGGAGAATGTGAGATGCTTATCCGCCATCTTCTTGTAGATGCTGAAAAGCTGCTTTTCGCGGCCGGTAACCTCCGCATCCAGTCCTGAAAGCTTCAGGCGCTGCTTGATGGCATCGAGGATTTTGGTGACCACTTCCCGCCGGTTTCCCCGAGCTGCCTTTGTAGCCTTGGAAAGAACCCGGTAACGGGTTGGATAAAGATAGCGAAAGCTCAGCTCTTCGAGCTCATGATAGATATTATTGAGCCCGAGGCGATTCGCGATGGGCGCGTAGATTTCCATGGTTTCCCGCGCGATGCGGCGCCTTTTGTCCAGGCGCATCACTTCCAGTGTACGCATGTTATGCAGCCGATCCGCCAGTTTGATAAGTATGACTCGCACGTCGCGCGCCATCGCCAGCAGCATCTTGCGGAAATTTTCCGCCTGGGCGTCCGCATGGGTCTGAAACTCGATTTTGTCCAGCTTGGAAACGCCATCCACCAGTTCGGCGACTGGATTACCAAATCTGTCACTGATCTCGGCCTTGGAAACATGCGTGTCTTCCATCACGTCATGCAACAAGGCAGCGGTAAGCGTCTGGGTGTCCAGGCGCAGTTTGCCGAGTATGCCGGTTACGGCAAGCGGGTGGGAAATGTAAGGCTCTCCGGACTGCCGGAACTGCCCGGAATGGGCGCTTTGACTGAAGAGATAAGCGTTCTGGAGCTCAGAAACATCCTCCCGTTTAAGATAGCTGGATAGCTCGCTAAACAGGAAGTTCGCCTCGGGCGAGATAACAGAGGGATTCGGCAAGCCTCTAGCTCGCGCTGCTGTTTCCTTCATTTGCTGTGATTAGCCCGTATACGGGTTTCTCAGAACGGCATCCACCTCGCGATACAAAAACTGAAACTCGTCACCTCGATAGGCGATGAGGACTTTGAACAGAACTGCTTTACAACAATACGGCGGCCTCGGTCACAGATGCCCCATCGTGAGAATATCGATTCCCACCTTTCCTTGGGCAAGCTCGCGCAGTGCGATCACGGTCGGCTTGTCCCTCGCGGACTCCACCATCGGTGTGCCGCCAATCGAGAGCTGCCTTGCCCGGATGGTTGCGACCAGTGTCATATCGAAGCGATTGGGAATTTTTTTCAAGCAATCATCAACGGTGATGCGCGCCATAGCCTGCCCCCACTATAAATATGTGAACGTACTTAACTTATAAAATATCCGGTGAACAAAATATTGCCGCTGAGCCCAATGTGCAGGGTGCCGCTGGATCGAACCGGCGATATCGCCAACCCGTCAACGCTATGATTCAGGAGCAGGCACATGGCCGAGCTGGGCTACCAGATCATGATGGCGGGAAAGCTGCCTCGCCACTTTCAGGCGCTCGGCCTGCACGATGCATTTCAAATCCTGCAAGGCCTTCTCTAGCTTTTCATTGATAATAGCATAGTCATAATCAGCCACATGACTGATTTCTTCCCGTGCTGCGGCTGAGCGGCGACGAATTGCCTCTGCGCTATCCTGGGCACGATTCCTCAGGCGCATTTCCAGCACCTCCAGCGAGGGAGGCAGAACAAAAATTCCCACCGATTGCGGAAAAATATTGCGCACCTGCCTTGCGCCCTGGCTATCAATCTCCAGCAGAATATCCCGCCCGACGAGCAAGGTTTCGTTTATCCATTTTTTTGAAGTGCCATAAAAATTTCCGTAGACTAATGCGCTCTCCAGAAATTCCCCCTGCTCCAGACGCTGTTCAAACGCCTGCCTGCTTATAAAATGGTAGTCCCGGCCATCGACCTCTTCGGGCCGCGGCGAGCGGGAAGTATATGACACGGAAAGGCTCAGATCCATGCCGGCCTGAAGCAGCGCCTTGACGAGACTGGTTTTTCCAGCGCCGGAAGGGGCACTGATAATGAAAAGACTACCTGGCGTTGCCATCATATTTGATTCGCCCGCTATCCCGATGCTGCTCCGTTCACCGACGCATGCGAAAGTGTAGCAGCTTCCGCCGGACAAGGAACGCCGAATCCCAACCTTCATCGACCATGGGTAACTTCTTCGGCAGCCTCCGGCCAGCGAGTCCCGCCTCCGGAAGACTGCGTTCAAGCTGGATGTAACGGGTTTGAGCGTTGATTACGGCATGCAAGATACCGGTGGATCCGGCAATTCGCTCTTAACCTAATGCTAATGTGATTTGGCCCAGTGGACTATATCCTGGATGTTCAAGGCCCCAGATTGCCGCGCCACTTCGCGCCCGCCCTTGAACAAGGCAAGCGTGGGTATGCTGCGGATATGGTATCTGGCGCCCAACGCCTGCTCGGCTTCGGTATTCACCTTGGCAAGGCGGATATGCGGTTCCAATATTGCGGCAGCCTGCGCGAAAGCAGGCGCCATCATTTTGCAAGGACCGCACCAGGGAGCCCAGAAATCCACCAGCAGCGGTATATCGGTGCGGTCGATGTGGTTTCCGAACGTGGCCGAGGTGAGTTCTACCGGTTGACCCTTGAATAAAGGCTCATGACAGCGTCCACAGTTAGGCTTCTGGTCGAGCCGGACCCTGGGCAGCTTGTTGATCGCCTGGCAATTGAGGCAGATCAGGTGCAGGAATTCGCTCATGAAAATGTCAATCCGTCGTGCTGTAAGCCTGTGAAATGGGGACGACCCTGCCGATCTTCAAGACGATGCAGGTTTTTTCATCCGGCATTATCCATAATGAAAGTTGGCAATGGAACATACTAAAAAAAATCGTTCCATTCCCAGGGTGGAATCGGGGAATGGGGAGATTGCGCTCCCCACAGACCCCGCCCCGCAGCCCGCGCTTTGGCTTGCAACTCCCTCAGCGCGTCATCTTTCGTGTCATCGTAAGCCCAGGCCAGGCCACGTTTCACCTGCTCTGAATTGGCATCGATCCCGTTGCATGTCACACGCGCCAGCATGCGTCCATATTCGTCTTTCGTTATGCCCGTCAGCTCCGCCTCTACCCAGAAACATAGATCAAAAAGAGATTTCCTGGATCGATCCGAAAAAGGCTGCTGACCTTCAGGCGCATCGATCTCGGCCAGCCGTACCCTTGACATGTGTCCGTCGATGACTATGGTGAGGGAATCGCCGTCGGGAACCTGCACTACCTGGGCATGGATGACCTCGTCGACTGGATCCGCAACCGACGGGCAGGGCAGCATGCAAATGACAAGGGTAAGAAAAAACGCAAGTTGTCGGCAAGGTGATTGAATAATTTTCAGTCTCTGGCTTGAATGAATCATTCGCCGAACAGGATGGCGAACTGACTCATGGCTGATTTTTAGTCGAAAGTAGCACGTACGGACCAGCACGCTGCACAGCACCAGCCGCAGTAGTTTAATGGCCGTTTCGTCATGGGGGAAATGGCCTCGGGTCATACGCGACCCAGCCTCATGTTGATGGACCACGTCACCGGTCGTTTGTGCTCATCCGGCCCCCAAAGCCGGGAGAGATCGGCAAAGAAGGTTTCAAGTATGTCTTCGCGGCCGGCTTCAATCAAGCGCTGCGCCGCCGACCATGTAGAGATGTAGCCGAGAAAATCACCGAGTTTCCACACTTCACTCGTCATCGAAAGGGCCTTCTGCGTTTTGTTCCATCCCGGCCATTCTGAGGCGGCCAGCAAAGTCCTTCCGCTCAGATGTAAGCAGCGTCTTCTGGAACGCGAAGCAGTGGATGATCGACTTCCCTCTCCAAAGTCTCGATTGCACTTGAATAAGAAGTATCGGCCTCAAACCCTCATGGATACTGTGGTTACGCTATTCAATCTTTGCTATGTGTACACGTGTGGGTACACGAACCACTAAGCGAGCGGCTTTTCTATTGCCTCAAGGATAGGTTTAGATACATAGAATCTCCCCCATTGCCGCCCGGTAACTTCTTTTAATACCTTTTTATTTTCTAGCACAGATATAGCTGCTTTCGCTGTCGGGTGAGATTTTTTTAGCACTTTAGCTGCCCTCGTTATAGTCATAAAGGGGTTTACAAATAGTTGGTCCATGGAGTTGCCCCTATTGAACCGGACAGGATGCGGTTAGTAATTGGCTGCGGATG
>ERZ778029.1097-NODE-1097-length-27412-cov-35.514091_pt1 | contig 27412 bp, 28 predicted proteins | sample MGYA00375759_ERZ778029 | MGnify/ENA primary metagenome ERZ778029 (study PRJEB29350, sample SAMN05389819) | bioreactor metagenome | isolation source: Ammonium sulfate bioreactor | place: South Africa: University of Cape Town | collected 2014-04-04 ...
CCTCTTGGCCGCTACCCTGACTTGGTGGATCAATTGAGTCTCGACCCTAGAGCATGATCCGAAAGGTGGGGAACCATTTTCGGACAAGGCCGCACTCACTCAGAAGGGTTAAGGCCAGGTGTTGATCAACGAAGCTGTATCCAACCCTGACAAGCCGGCTTAACAGTCGTATCATCCGTGTCCCAAAGCCTTGCGCCGAATGTTACCGAAGGATCAGGCAGGCAAACCTGCGTCATCAGGCACGTTCCCTCGCTCGGGGACCGGCACGCGACCGCGGCCGGTCCCGATCCGGACTATGAGAGCAGGGGCGACCATGCCGGATCGGAGGCGAAACCGGGGGTAGGAACTTTCAACTCGTTGCGGCCGGAGACATCGATCGTATAAAGCGACGGTCCGCTGTTGCCGCCGGGGTCGCGGAAGAACATCAGCACCCGGCCGTTCGGCGCAAAGGTCGGTCCCTCGTTGTGAAATCCCGAGGTCAGGATTCGTTCGCCCGAGCCATCCGGCTTGATGATGCCGATGGCGAACTGGCCGCCGCCCTGTTTCGTGAAGGCGATGTAATCGCCGCGCGGCGACCAGACCGGCGTCGAATAGGAGCCTTCGCCGAAGGAGATGCGCTGCGCCGCGCCACCCGTCGCCGCCATGACGTAGATTTGCGGCTTGCCGCCGCGATCCGACTCGAAACTGATGCGCCCGCCGTCGGGCGAATAGGACGGCGAGGTGTCGATCGCCGGCGTGTCCGTGAGCCGCGTCATCGATTTCGACCGCAAATCCATCACGAACAGGTTCGAGTTGCCACCCTGCTGCAGGCTCATGATGATGCGCTGACCGTCGGGCGAGAAACGCGGCGAGAACGACATGCCAGGAAAGTTGCCGACGATCTCGCGCTGCCCGGTTTCGATGTTGAACAGATAAACCCGCGGATCGCCCTGCCCGAACTCCATATAGGTGATTTCCTGGGTCGACGGCGAGAAGCGCGGCGTGATCACAAGGTCGGCGCCGCGCGTAAGGTAGCGCACGTTGGCGCCGTCCTGATCCATCAGGGCCAGACGCTTGACGCGGCGCTGCGACGGCCCGCTCTCGTCGACGAACACTACCCGGCTGTCGAAATAACCCTTCTCGCCGGTCAGGCGCTCGTAAATCTGATCCGAGATGATGTGCGCGATCCGCCGCCAGTATTCGGCCGACGTGAAATATTGCTGGCCGGCGAGTTGCTGGCCGGTCGCGACGTCCCACAGGCGAAATTCAGCCTTGAGCCGCCCGTCGCCCTGACGCGTCATGCGCCCGGTCACCAGCGCCTGCGCATTGATGGTCTTCCAGTTGGCGAACTGCGGCGGCACGTCGATATTGGTGATCTTCTCGATATAGGCGGCCTGATCGATCGGCGCGAACAAGCCGCTGCGCTTGAGATTGTTGGTGATGACCTGTGCGACACCGGCGCCGACTTCGCCGTCCGACGGCGAGCCAGCAACGAAATTCGGAATGGCGATCGGGAGCGGCGCGACGTTGCCCTGGTCGATCTGCACCCGCGCCTGCCCGAAGGCCTGGCGGCCGCCCAGCAACATGCCGGCCGAGGCCATGGCGGAGATCATCTGTCGGCGGTTCAGGCGCACGGATATTCCCGGCAATTCAAATCTTTCAATTCCAAATCTTTCAGATCCATGTCTTTCAATCATCAGTGCAGGCTTCTTCCATCTCGGCCAGGTTCGTCGCCGTGGCGCTCTACGACTTTCGCTCAGTGAATACGGGTTCGAAGAATTTCCACTCGTCGAAAAACTGCGCCGGCAGATTGTACGGCTGGCATTCGATGATCGCGCGCAGTGCGCTCTCCTGATAGACACGGAAATAGGGCGTCGACGGGTTGCTGATCGCCGTCGGCGAGGTCTCGAGCGTGCCGTCGCGCTTCAGCCTGATGCTGAACACCGCCTCGGTCATCTGCGCTTCAAGCCCGCCATAGGGTTTTTTCCAGCAGCGTTCGACCTGCGACTTGAACATCGCGCCCCAGGTCGCGGAATTGTCGGCCGACTTGCCATGCGCGAGGCCGAGCGCGGCGTTCGAATTCAGCGTATCGCCGGCTACCGCATGCCGCGTCGGGTCGCGCTTGTCGAGCAGCGCCGCGATTTTCGACTCGTCGAATACGCGCTCGGCCTTCGGCTTTTCGGGCTTGGGCGGCGCAGCCTTGGCCTGCTGTTTCGGCTTGGGCTTCTTGGCTTCTTCCTTCTTCAGCGCTTCCGCGATCGGATCGACCTTCGGCGGATCGGGCTTCTTTTCGATCGGCTTCGGCTCTTCCTTCGGCTTTTTCTCCGCTACCGGCTTGGGCGGATCAGGCTTCTTCTCGACCGGCTTCTCGACAGGCTTCGGCACCGGCGGCGGCGCGGTTTCGGTCACGACCGGCGGCTTCTTGTCGTCGATCTTGCCGACGGTGTCCTCCGGCGGCGGCGTGGGATCGGCGACCTTCTCGACCAGCGGCTTCGGGTTTTCCTTCTTGCCGGTCTTCATGCCCGCTGTCACATGCGCGAGTTGATCGGCCGAGATGATATCGACCGGCAGCGACTCCTCCGGCACCGATTCGAAAGCCTTCGACGAAAACGACACCAGCCCCCACCCGATCACGAGGACGTGCAGGGCAATCGACGCTGCCAGTGTCTTGTCGATCCTGACCTTCAACCTAGTACCCCGACGATCCCAGCGTGCATACTAGAGCCTTTCTGCTTCCGATAGATCAGAGGCGGGGCTCCATGAGTTTGATTTGACGCGTTTTCTTCACGCGAACCGGTACCCACTTCGCTCGAAAACGCTTTAAGATCCCTGCTCCACTTCGGTAACCAGCGCCAGCCGCTTGAAGCCGGCGCCCGACAGCTTGCCCATCACCCGCGCCACCGTCCCGTAATCCGCCTTCTTGTCGGCGCGCATGAATATACGCTCGTCGAGACCGCCGCGTGCATCGGTGATCGCCGTCAATTTCGGGACCAATTCCTCCATCGTGACTTCGGTGTCGTTGATGAAGATTCGCCCCTGGACGTCGACCGACAGTTGCAGCGGCGTCTTGTCCTGCTCGAGGCTCTTGGCCTGGGTCTGCGGCAGATCGAGCGGCACGCCCACGGTCAGAAGCGGCGCCGACACCATGAAGATGATCAACAGCACCAGCATGACGTCGACCATCGGCGTGACGTTGATCTCGGCCATCGGCTGCGAGCGCCGCCGCCCGCGCCGTCCGCCGCCGCCCGAGGAAGCTGCCGCCGGATTCATCGCCATGATCGACCGTCCGTTCTCATGCCCTGCGACCTCAGGTCCGCTCGTCGATCTGACGGGACAGGATCGCGGAAAACTCGTCGGCGAAGCCCTCGAGCCGCTGGGCCTGACGATTCACTTCCGCCGTAAACTTGTTGTAGAAAATAGTCGCGGGAATGGCGGCGATAAGGCCGATTGCCGTTGCGAACAGCGCTTCGGCGATGCCCGGCGCCACCACCGCAAGCGAGGTGTTCTTCGACGCGGCGATCGACTGGAAGCTCGACATGATGCCCCACACAGTGCCGAACAGGCCGACGAAGGGGCCCGCCGAGCCGACTGTCGCCAACACCAGCAACCGCCGTTCCAGCCGCTCGATCTCGCGCGCAATCGAGACGTTCATGACCTTCTCGATCCGCATCTGAAGTCCGGCGAACGAGCGCGCCTGACTTTCAAAAGACCGTTTCCACTCGCGCATCGCCGCCACAAAGCAGGCGGCCATCGACTGCGTCGGCTTGGCCGACAGCGCCCGGTACAGATCCTCGATCGACTCTCCCGACCAGAACGCCTGCTCGAAACGATCCATCGCGCGCTTGGTGCGGGCGTAGAGAAACATCTTGTCAATCGCGATCGCCCACACCCACACCGAACAGCCGAGAAGGCCGAGCATCACCGCCTTCACGATCCAGTGAGCATGGAAAAAAAGCGTTATCAGCGACACGTCGGCTGAGGCGATGGGCAAGGCTGACTGGGCCACGTCGGCCGGGTTCATAAGCGGTATCCTCTCAACGCAAGATATCCCTATCGACCCCGGGGCGACCTCCGCCGCCGGTTTCACAGCCGCGAAGCGCGCGGCGTAAGCGCCAACGCGGAAAGCTGGTTGGGTCACATGGGAGGCTGGTCCAAAGCCAGAACCCTGCTTCCCCTGCCAACGTGTCAAAACGAGGGCTATCGGCGCGTCTGCACGCTCGTAACCAGACGCTAATCTTGGTTAAAATCGGGTTACCAGGAAGGAACCAGGGCCGCGAAAAACGGCTCCTCCTCCGTCACTTGCGCGCGAGCGACGGCGGCAAGACGGATCGACGGGGACTGGCGGTCGAACCCCGCCGGCCGGTTCTCGTACATCACCGGCTCGAACTGGTCGGCGTTCGCTGATCCGGTGCGGCATCGAAAATCCTTTGGAGGACTTCAATGCAAAATGACAGCAGAAAAAACCGCCCGCCTACGGAACAGGCGGACGGTGATTTCGGCGTCGTGACGGACTGATCGGCTGGTCTCGTTTACTGACCTTGAGCCTGATCGTTTGGCGGCGTCGGACGGGTGCGATGCTGCGCCATGAACGCATCGAACTCTTCCTTGTCCTTGGCGTGGCGCAGCCGCTCGAGGAAATCCTTGAATTCCTTTTGCTCTTCCTCGAGCCGCCGCAGCGTCTCCATGCGATACTCATCAAAGGCACGGTTGCCGCTGGAGGGCGCACCGAAGCCGGGGAAGCCGAAACCCCTGCGCTCCATGTGATCGCGCATCCGGTCCATCTTGGATTGCATCCGCTGCATCTTGTTCTCGAAACGATCGTTGCTCCAGCAACCCATTTTTCTGCTCCCGAGTGTGAAGAAGAGAATCGCGAGACCGATCGGCCACCACACCATGAAACCCAGCACGATCAGGACGATCCGAAGCGGATGCCAGGGCGCACCCATGAAGCGGGTGGAGGGATAGCAACCTTGGCCCTGCATGTGGTTAGGGCCGTTCCAGCGATCGTAGTCAGCGGTTTGGGCCATGGCCTTCTCCATAACGGCATCTCGCCGCGTGAATGTAAATAACATTTACATAAGTAGACCATTAAGGGATTTTGTCAAGCGCGGGATTGCCCGCAAAATAGGGCTTTCATGGCAGTCGGGTTCCCGATTGTGACGACTCGTCACATTGGCCGCCGGCGTGATTGGAGATCGACCCAAGACGAAAAGACGATCCGCCAGAAGGCGTTGGACGTCGTCGCGCTTGCGGCGAGCGATCAGATCGGCGGTGCGGATGGACGCGCTCCCGACTCAGGTCGCGGATTTGTGACCCCACGGTCCCCGCCGCGGCGCGGCTTCGGCCGCAGATTCAGACCCGGTCGCGCTATCCGATGGCTTGCGCTCGGCGGGAAAGCCGAGCCCGCGCAGATAAATCAGCACGCCGGCTTCGAGCAGGTCTTCGGCGGACATCGGCAGCTTGCGTCGCGCCGCATCGCCGCGGCCGAACAAGGAGGCGATGCCGTGCGACATCGACCAGATGTGCAGCGCCATCATCAGTGCCGGCGGTCGCGCGACGCCGGGAGGCGTCAATGCGGCCAACCGTTCCGCGGCGGCGCGGATGATGCCGAAAGCGCGCTCGCTCGCAGCCGACAGCATCGGATTGACGTCGATCGGCACCCCGGATTCGAACATCGCCGAATAATATGCGGGCTCGTTGCGGGCGAAGGCGAGATAGGCCCGGCCGACGCGCTCGAAAGCGGTGACGGTATCGGGGCGGCCGTCATCCCAGGCCCTGGTCAGTTCCGCCTCGAACTGCTCGAAGCCGCGCTGCGCGATGCTCGCCAGCAGCTCATCGCGGTCGCGGAAATGCCGGTAGGGCGCGGCAGGGCTGACGCCGGCCGACCGCGCGGCATCGGCGAAGGTGAAACCGGCCGGTCCCTTTTCAGCGATCAGGCCGAGCGCCGCCTGCAGCAGCGCTTCCTTCAGGTTGCCGTGATGATAGCCGCGCTCGGGGCGGCGATGGTCCTTGCGCCAGCTCATGTGAATAGTGTTTACATGAGGCGCAGAGAGACGTCACTGGTTTCGTTCGGCTCATCCCCCGGCGACCGACCGGTCTTCCGCCCGGCCCGGCCCGCAAAAATTTTTTCGGCGCACAAGCTGCCTTTCAGCGCGCAAGCCGGCCTCTCAGGCGCCCTCTGCTTGGTCGCTCTTCGGAAACATATGGAAGTACGGCTCGGCGTCCCTCAACACGCGGGCATAGGATGGCCGCGCCTTGAGCCGCTCCAGGTAGGAGGCAAGATGGGGATGGCTGTCCGCATACGGCAGCACCTTGGCGGCATAGAACAGCGCCGGCGCGGCCGCGCAATCCGCCATGGAGAAATCGTCTCCGGCGGCCCAGCGGCGGGACGCCATCTCGCGCTCGGCGATATCGTAGGCGACGCGCATCCGGGTCTTTGCATCCTCCACGCCCTGCGGGTCCTTGCTGCCCGCGGGCCGCAGCCGGTCGCCAACCACCTTCTGCATGTGGTTATGGATGTGCAGGTCATAGAAACGATCTTTCAGCCGCACCTCGCGCGCGACATCGAAATCCTCCGGCACGAACCGCGTTGCGCCCGGATAATACCGATCAAGATATTCGATGATGATGCTGGATTCCGGGACCACGTTGCCGCGCGCTTCATCCTGCAACACGGGAAACTTGCCGATGCCCCACAACTTCAGCAGCATGGCGCGCTCGTCCGGATCGCCGAGGTCGACCGACGCCGCCGTAAACGGCGTCGTGTTCTCATGGAGCCCGATCAGCACCTTATGGCAATAGGACGACAGCGGATGGAGATAGAGCGTCAACGACATCATGGTCTCCTTGATGCAGCGGCGGCGGCGCCCATGCGTGTATCGATCTTGTCGGATATTTGCCAGACCGGCTGAAGCCTGGCGAGCGAAGACATCTTCAGCCGCGTGGATGCCCCTATGTAAGCATCCCATGTAATCAGAAGGAAAGACGAGAGCCCATCAGGAGCGAGCGCGGACAGCACCGCGCATGATGAGACGATTGCGGGCAGCAGACACCATCACGCGCCGCCAGACAAAAGCGCGTCGCGCGCGTTTCACCGCAAACAAATTCCTGCCGCATTGCTTGATCACGCTTGCGTCATTGCTTCGGCCGTGGGGACAAATGCGGCCGCAGCAATTCCAAGGGGCGTTCCGCGTACATCGATTCCGATTTTGACTCGCGCAATTCGCGCCACGATGAGTCGTGCCCAAACCACCCTGGTCAGCATCGCTGACCAAAGCAAATGGCGAGGACATCATGACCGATGCAACAAGGCGGACGGTTTCCGGCGCGCTCGCGCACCTGTTCGCACATGCCATGGCGGTGACATCGCTGCTGGTGATCGCCGCCTGCATCTTCTATGTGAGGTAGTGGCCAGTTTCTTTCGGCCGACCGACATGCATGCGGACAGCGCCGGCTCAGGCGTTAACGGTTCCGTTCGCAGCCGCCTCGATATCGGCAATAACGATCTTTTTCATCTTCAGCATCGCCTTTATGGCGCGGCCGGCCCTGGCGCGATCCGGATCCTGCAACAGGCGCGGCATCATATCAGGCACCACCTGCCAGGACACGCCAAACCTGTCCTTGAGCCAGCCTCCCTTGAGCGGGCCGCCGCCGCCGGCGGTGAGCTTGTTCCAGTAATAGTCGATCTCGTCCTGCGACTTGCAATCGATGCTGAACGAGGTCGCTTCGCTGAACTGGAAATGCGGGCCGCCGTTCAACGCCAGGAAGCGAGTGCCGTCCAGCTCGAACTCTATGGTCAGCACGGTCCCGGCCGGCTTCGAGCTGCCTTCGCCGTAATACGTCGTTTCAATGATCTTCGAATTGTCGAACACCGAAACGTAGAACTTCGCGGCTTCCTCGGCCTGCGAGTCGAACCAAAGAAACGGAGTAATTCTGGGCATGGCATGCTCCAATGATTGCGTGCGGGTTGATGCATGGGAAAGCGGGAGGAGGAAAAGTGTGCAGGGTTTTTCCGTCCGCATCCGCTCTGGAATAAATATCGGAATCCGCCTTCAGGATTTTGGATCGATCCGATCCGAATTCATCTGCTCTAGGCAACTCGCCAGCAAACGGCGGGTTCCGATCGAGACATGATCTTCGCGTGCGGCGGGCGCGGACGACGCGATCTTGCGAACGTGATCGCCGGTGATCAGACTTGATCGGCCTTCATCGCCAAACGCAGCGCCTTCGGTATCGGCCTTGCCTGGCCGCCGGAGACGAACGCCACCTTCACCTTCGCATCCAGCAGCAGCACGTCGCCGCGCCTCACCTCCTGATGCAAGGTGATCGAGGCGCCGCGCACCTCCAGCGGCCGCGTCACGATGTCGAGCACCTCATCCATATGCGCGGGCTTGAGAAATTCGAGCTGCATCGAGCGCACCACGAAGGCGAAACCCGGCGCCTCGCTTTCGGCCTCGTCGAACAGCGCGCGCTGATCGGCGCCGAGCAGGCGCAGGTAGTTGCTGCGCCCGCGCTCCATGAAACGCAGATAGTTGGCGTGATAGACGAGGCCGGTGAAATCGGTGTCCTCGTAATACACGCGAATCTGCATGTGATGGCGGCCGTCGCGGATGTGTCCGTCGAGCTGTTCGGTCTGCGGCGGCGTATTCATGGGGAGAGCATTCATTGATCCTCGTCCTGCCCAAACAACCCGAATTGCGCCGCATCGCGCGAGGGTTCGGCGAGGCCGAGATGGCGGAAGGCGTGCGAGGTGAGCAGCCGTCCGCGCGGGGTCCGCTGCAGGTAGCCGCATTGAATCAGAAACGGCTCGATGATGTCCTCGATGGCGTCGCGCGGCTCCGACAGCGCCGCCGCCATGGTTTCCACACCCACAGGCCCGCCGCCGTAGTTCAGCGCGATGGTGGTGAGATAGCGGCGATCCATTGCATCGAGCCCCGCGGCATCGACTTCCAGCGCGCCGAGCGCATGATCGGCGATCCTGCGATCGATGGCGGACGCATCGGCGGCGGACGCGAAGTCGCGCACCCGGCGCAACAGCCGACCGGCGATGCGCGGAGTGCCGCGGGCGCGGCGGGCGATCTCGTTGGCGCCGTCCGCCGTCATGCCGACTTCGAGCACGCGCGCGCCGCGGCTGACGATCTTCTCCAACTCATCGATGGTGTAGAAATTCAGGCGCACCGGAATCCCGAAGCGGTCGCGCAGCGGATTGGTCAATAGCCCCGCGCGCGTGGTGGCGCCGACCAGCGTGAACTTCGCCAGCTCGATCTTGACCGAGCGCGCCGCCGGCCCCTCGCCGATGATGAGATCGAGTTGAAAGTCTTCCATCGCCGGATAGAGCACCTCCTCCACCGCCGGCGAGAGACGATGGATCTCGTCGATGAACAACACGTCGCGCTCTTCGAGATTGGTCAAGAGCGCCGCGAGATCGCCGGCCTTGGCGATCACCGGACCGGAGGTGGCGCGGAAGCCGACGCCGAGTTCGCGCGCGACGATCTGCGCCAGCGTGGTCTTGCCGAGACCGGGCGGACCCACGAACAACACATGATCGAGCGCCTCTTTTCGTTTACGGGCGGCATCGATGAAGATCTGCAGGTTGGCTCTAGCCTGCGCCTGGCCGACGAATTCGGACAGTTTCTGCGGGCGTAGCGCGGTATCGCCGACGTCGTCGGCGCGGCGCTCGGGCGTAACGATGCGGGAGGGATTGGTCACCTTGCCAGTTCCTTCAAGCCCAGCCGGATCAGTTGCGCGGTCTCCGCAGTTTCGCCGGCGCTGCGCGAGGCGGCTGCGATCGCGGCCGCCGCCTGCGGCTGGCCGTAACCGAGATTGACCAGCGCAGAGATCGCATCCGCCACCGGACCCGGCGCGCGCTGCTCGTCGATAGCGCCCGCCAGTTGCACGACGGCGGGATCGACGCTGGCGAAGGACGGCGCCTTGTCCTTCAGCTCGGTCACGATGCGTTCGGCGACCTTCGGGCCGACGCCGGGCGTGCGCGCCACCGCCGCCTTGTCGCGCAGCGCGATGGCGTTGGCGAGATCGGCCGGCGACAGCGTGCCGAGCACCGCGAGCGCCACCCGCGCACCGACCCCCTGCACGGTTTGTAGAAGGCGAAACCATTCGCGCTCGTGATCGGTGCGGAATCCGAACAGCTTGATCTGGTCCTCGCGCACATAGGTCTCGATCGACAGCACCGCCGCCTCGCCCGGCGACGGCAGCGCCTGCAGCGTGCGCGAGGCGCAATGCACCTGATAGCCGACGCCGCCGACGTCGACGATGACGTAATCCTCGCCATAGGAGTCAATGAGGCCTTTCAGTTTGCCTATCATCCCGCCACCTTGATCCGCGCAGCCAGCGCCGCCGCGCGGCCCCGGTGATGCGCGTGGGTGATGGCGATGGCGAGCGCGTCGGCGGCGTCGGCGCTCTTCGGGTCGGCCTTCGGCAGCAGGATTTTCAGCATCGCCTGAATCTGGGTCTTGTCGGCATGGCCCGCGCCGACCACGGTCTTCTTCACCTGGTTGGGCGCGTATTCCGCCACCGCGATACCGAACATTGCCGGCGCCAGCATGGCGACGCCGCGCGCCTGCCCGAGCTTCAGCGTCGCGACGCCGTCCTTGTTGACGAAGGTCTGTTCGATCGCAGCCTCCGCGGGACGGAACCGGTCGAGGATCAGGCCGAGCCCCGCATGGATCGCCAGGAGCCGGCTCGCCAGCGCCATCTGTTCGCGCGTCTCCACCGAGCCGCAGCCGACGAACATCAGCCGGTTGCCCTCGACGTCGAGCACACCCCAGCCGGTGCGGCGAAGGCCCGGGTCGATGCCCAGAATGCGAATCGGGGAGGAGATCATGGTTCATATTAGCGTAACCGGCCACACGCGTCCGCTTTGGTAACAGGGTCAAAGAAGCCGTCATACTCCGCGAAAGCGGAGTATCCGGTATCACGTGCCAACTCGACGCTGCATCGTCTACAACAGCGTCCCGCTCAGGATCAGCAGCGCGACGCTGAAATAGATCATCAAGCCGGTGACGTCGACCAGCGTGGCGACGAACGGCGCGGAAGCGCTGGCGGGGTCGAACCCCGCCCGTTGCAGGATGAACGGCAGCATCGAGCCCGCCACCGAGCCGAATGTCACCACTCCGATCAGCGCGGCCGCGACCGTGACGGCGACCAGTACCCAATGTTCGCCGTAATCGAAGATGCCGAGCTTCTGCCAGACCACCACGCGGACGACGCCGATCGCGCCGAGAATGGCGCCGAGAATCAGTCCCGTCGGCAGTTCGCGCAGAGCCACGCGCCACCAGTCGCCGAGCCTGACCTCCCGCAGCGCCAGCGCGCGGATCAGGAGCGAGGTCGCCTGCGAACCGGAATTGCCGCCCGAACTCATGATCAGCGGAATGAACAGCGTCAGCACGATGGCCTTTTCCAGTTCGCCCTCGAAGTGCTGCATGGCGCTCGCGGTCAGCATCTCACCGAGAAACAGCACGCAGAGCCAGCCGCCGCGTTTGCGGATCATGCCCGGCAGCCCGACCTGCAGGTAAGGCTCGTCGGTCGCCGCCATGCCGCCGAACTTCTGCGCGTCCTCGGTATTTTCCTCGATGATGGCGTCGATGATGTCGTCGACCGTGACGATGCCGAGCACGTGCCCGGCCTTGTCGACGACGGGCACCGCCAGCAGGTCGTGCCGCGTGATCAGCCGCGCCACGTCCTCGCGGTCCGTCAGCGGAGAGGTGGTAATCGGCGAGCGCGCCAGATCGGAGATCCTGGCCAGAGGCGCGCCGGCGACCAGCCGCCGCAGCGACACCGCGCCGACCAGGCGGCGGGTGAAGGCGTCCAGCACGTAAATGGCGTAGACCGTCTCGCGGGTGCGCTCGACCTGCCGGATGTGCTGCAAGGTGCGCTCCACGGTCCAGGTCGCGGGCACGCTGACGAACTCGGTCGTCATCATCGCGCCCGCTGTATTCTCCGGATAGGCGAGCAGGCCCTCGATGGTCGTGCGCGTCGCCGCGTCCAGCCCCTGCATCAGCTCGTTGCGAACCGGCTCCTCGAGTTGCTGCACGATGTCGGCGGCCATGTCGGCCGACATGCCGGCGAGCAGCACGGTCGCGGTCCGTCGCGGCAGCGCCTCGACGATCTCGGGGCCGAAATTCAGCTCCGGCTTGTCGAGAATCTCGACCGAGGTATCGACCGGCAGCAACACCAGCACCGCGGCAGCGTCCTGCGGTGCGAGCTGATTGAGAATTTCGACGTTGTCCGCGACATGGCCGTCGCTCAGCCGCGAAGCCAGCGCGAACACATCAAGGTCGCCGTCCGTGGCGGTGTGGGTATCCGTCATAGCTCACCTTCAGGGTCTGCCGGCAACGGCAGGCCGTGTGAGCTCTCATCAAGCTCTCAGACCGGCGCCGCTGTCGGCGAGGTACCTGGCAAGGTACCTGGCAAGTTACCAGGACTGTCGCTTGGCATAATGAGTGGTGTTCCAGTGATGGGCGCGCGACCGAGGCCGCAGCATCCCGCTTTTGTTGACATGATCCTTCAACCGGACGCCGTCAAGGGAAAATCGCGCGATCACCGAGGTTCGAAAATCGATGCGACCCGCGCGAAGACGGGACGCATGCGCCAAGGCGCGCCTCTCAAGGAGCCGCCGCCGTCAGCATGTCCATAATATCGTCCGGGAAGACCTGCTCGGCAGGGCTCGCGAGTTCGGCGCGCGACCACCAGCGATGTTCCACCATCACCTGGCGTTCAAGCTCGGTCCACGCTCCGCTGGAAACAACATGAAAGCCGGTTCTCACCAGAAAGAACCGCTCGTCCGCCAGCACACGCTCGCCGCCGATGAGCTCGAGAACGAACCGGCGCTGCGCGATTTCCGGTCCGACGCTGGCGACACGCAGGCCGGTCTCCTCCCACAACTCCCTGATCGCCGCCTGCTCGAAGGTCTCGCCCTCGTCCACGGCTCCGCCCGGAGTCGCCCAATACGTCCCGTCGATCAGCGCGCTGTCCTTATATGCGAAACGAAACAACAATAAGCGCTGATCGGGGTCGAGCAGCAGCAGCCGCGCGGCCGGACGCCGGCGCAAATCGCTGTGCGATATCGGGCTCACCCGCCGAGCTTCGCCATCAGCGCGTCCGACACCTCGAAATTGGCGTAGACGTTCTGGACGTCGTCGTGTTCGTTGAGAAGATCGATGAGCTTGAGCAGCTTCTCGCCGGTATTGTCATCGACGGCGATCGTGTTCTGCGGCTTCCAGATCAAGGCGACCTTGCGCGCCTCGCCGAACCGGCCTTCGAGCGCCCTGGCGACGTCGCGGAAGGTGTCCTGCGAGGCATAGATTTCGTGGCCGCCCTCACCTGACGCCACGTCGTCGGCGCCGGCCTCGATCGCGGCTTCCAGCATGTCGTCGGCGGACGCCTTGTCCGCGTCGTATTCGATCACCCCGAGCCGGTCGAACATGAACGACACCGAGCCGGTTTCGCCGAGGTTGCCGCCGGACTTGGTGAAATAGGAGCGGATGTCGGAAGCCGCGCGGTTGCGGTTATCGGTCAGGACTTCCATGATGACGGCGACGCCTCCCGGACCGTAGCCCTCGTAGCGCAGTTCGTCATAGTTCTCCGCGTCGTTGCCGCTCGCCTTCTTGATCGCGCGCTCGATATTGTCCTTGGGCATGTTTTCCGCCCGCGCCGCGATCACCGCCGCGCGCAGCCGCGGATTCATCGCCGGATCGGGGGTGCCGAGCTTGGCCGCCACCGTGATTTCGCGCGCGAGCTTGCTGAACAGCTTCGACTTCTGGGCATCCTGCCGGCCCTTGCGGTGCATGATGTTCTTGAACTGGGAATGTCCGGCCATCGGCAGGTCTCTCTCGAATCCGGGCAGGTGCCGGCGGGGCACCGGCGCCCTCTGCAAAGGTGGAAGCGGTGCGGCGTTATAAGCCGGGACCGGCCGGAATCAAAGGCTGGCGCGAAAACATCCGTACCATCGATCCCGGTTCGGCCGCGTCAGGTCCAGAACGACGGCTCCGCCGGCTCCAGCCGTCCGCCGAGCCGCACCGGCGCGATTCGAAGCGCGAGCCCGGTCGCGTCATCGGTCTCGACCGCGACGCCGCTCAAGGTGGCGACACCGCCGGCCGGCTCGAACCGGCCGCTCGGAATGCCCGTGGTGAAGCGGCGCAGCGGCTCCTCCCTCTGCATCCCGATCACGGAGTCATAATCGCCGGTCATGCCGGCATCGCTCATATAGGCGGTGCCGCCGGAAAGAATCCGGTGATCCGCCGTCGGCACATGGGTGTGCGTGCCGACCACGAGGCTGGCGCGGCCATCGCAGAAGAACCCCATGCTTTGCTTCTCGCTGGTCGCCTCGCCGTGGAAATCCACGACGATCGCGTCCGCCGCCTCGCGCAGCGGACAGGCATCCAGCTCGCGCTCGATGGCGCGGAACGGATCGTTGAGCGGCTCCATGAAGATGCGCGCCATGGCGTTGATGACGAGCGCGCGGCGGCCGTCCCTCGTATCGATCAGCGCGGCCCCGCGGCCCGGCGTATGCCGCGGAAAATTCAGCGGGCGAATGAGCCGCGGCGCGCGCTCGATGAACACCAGCGCCTCTTTCTGATTCCAGGCGTGGTTGCCGAGCGTGACGGCATCGGCGCCCGCGTCGAGAAACTCCTGGTAGATCGCCTCGGTGATGCCGAAGCCACCGGCGGCATTCTCGCCGTTGACGACGACGAGATCGAGCTTCCACCGGGCAATGAGCGCCGGCAGATGTTCGCTGATGGCGGTTCGTCCGGTCTTGCCGACGACGTCGCCGATGAAAAGAATACGCACGGCTCTACTGTTCCGATTTCAACGCGGCTTACTTTCCAAAGCTGAAAAGCCCGGCTTCGGTTAGCACATAATCGAGCCTCACGTCGTGGGACAATGCGGGCACCTGCGGGATTTCCTGCACCGCGAAGGCGAGACCTATGGCGATGACCGGCCTGCTGTCGCGCAATTGCGCAAGCGTGCGGTCATAATAGCCCGCGCCATAGCCGATGCGATGACCCGCGCGATCGAATGCGGCGAGCGGCACCAGCACGATATCCGGGACGACCTCGGCCGCGGTGGCGGGCGGCTCGGCAATTCCGAACACGCCCCGCACCAGCGCCTCGCCCGGCTTCCACGCGCGGAAGACGAGCGCGGCGTTGCGCGCCGCAATTGCCGGCATCGCCAGCGCAGCACCCCGCGCGGCCATGCTCTGCATCAGCGGCGCCGGATCGATCTCGCTTCGGATCGGCGCGTAGCCGGCGATCGTGGACGACGTGATGTCGAGCGGCGGCATCAGTGTCGCGATGGCGCGCGCCGCGCTGGTGCGCTGCTCCGCGCTCAAGGCATCGCGACGAGCCAGCGCGGCGGCACGCAATTCGTTTTTGGATGGGATGTCCGAGGAAACCGTCATGCCGAATGTTTAGTTCACCGTCACCATCCGCGAAAGCGGATGATCCGGCACTCCCAATCGCGACATGACGAATGCCTGCCGCCTGCGCAGACGCTCGAATCGGGAAAGTGCGAAGCCGCGATCGCCGTTGGAGCGCTCGATCCCGGAGTTCCCTACGAAAGTAGGTGGGCACCATATGTCCGGATCCACGGACCCGGCCAGGGACAGTTCCCTTAAGGATCGATAAGGCCCCGGGGATAGTGGCTCCTGACGCGCGGCGCAGCCTCGCAAGGCTCAATGTAGGCGGGAATGAACGCGGATGCCAGCGTCGTCTCATGTGACGACGTGTATCTATTATCCATCGGCATGTCCCGGGCGCGATGCGGGCGCTGGTCTTCACCCGATGGCGATGCCGCCGCCGACGGTGCGGTTCAGCACCTGCGTGGTCTTCTCGATCCGCTGCGCCGCCATGTTCAGCGCGGCAGCCACCGCGGTTTGCGTGGCGCGCGCGCGCTCAGCAGCCGCGGCGCGCACATCGCCCAATGCGTTCAGTTCGCCCTCCAGCGCGCGGATGCGCTGATGCGCATCCAACAATTCGTCGGAGGCCGTCAGCGCCGCCATGACTTCGAGCCGCTGGTCGCCGATCTCGCCGAACTTGCCGCGCAACTCGCCGATGCGGCGTTCCAGATCGCCCGCAAGTTTCTGCAGCCGGTCTTCCTGGCCGTCCTCGCAAGCCATCCGATACTGGCGGCCATTGATGGTGACGTTGACATGGCTCACGACGTCTCTCCCGTGTCTCCCGCCGCTTCGAGCACGGACTTGATCGTCCCGATCGCTGCGTCGAGCTTTTCGGCGATTTCGCGATTGGTGCGTTCGAGCTTGCGCGTGCGCACCAGCGAGCCGTCAAGCTCGTCCGCGAGCCGCGAACGGTCCGCGCCGAGCGCCTGAATGCGGCTCGCCAGTTCGTCCTCGTCGCGATCCGCCTCGCGCCGCCGCTCCACCGCTCTTTCCAGCGCATCGAGTGCGGCCGTCAGCCGCCGGGTCGCAGCGTCGATGTCGACTGTCCCATTATTGGACGGCTCGGCACTGGCGGAACGGTTGACGGGTCGGTCGTTCATGTTCGCTCTGCACGCCTTTCGGCCGGTTGTAGACCGGATTACAAAGCTACGGCTCGGCAAGCCCTTAGAAGCTGAAATTTACGTGGCGGGCGAGGCCAGCGCAACGCCGCAGCATAGCTATTCACCGCAAAACATTCTCCCCATGAGGAGGCCCTCCCGCACTTGGACTCCGCCGACGCAGGTGCTATGCCCCCGGCACGCCAGTCTGGCTCCGCCGGGCTGCATCGAATTCCAATGCGAACCGTTTAGCCCTTCTCATCTAGTCTGGACCGGATATCCCACATGCCGACCGTCGATTCCTCCCGTATGGCGAATGCAATCCGCGCGCTCGCGATGGACGCCGTAGAAAAAGCAAAATCGGGCCATCCCGGCCTCCCCATGGGCACGGCCGACATCGCCACGGTGCTGTTCACCAAATTCCTGAAATACGACGCGACCGATCCGCACTGGCCGGACCGCGACCGCTTCATCCTCTCCGCCGGCCACGGCTCGATGCTGCTCTACGCGCTGTTGTACCTGACCGGCTACAAGGAGATGACGCTCGACCAGATCAAGAATTTCCGGCAGCTCAACTCCAAGACGCCGGGGCACCCGGAGAACTTCATCACCGAGGGTGTCGAGACCACCACCGGCCCGCTCGGCCAGGGCGTCGCCACCTCGGTCGGTTTCGCGCTGGCGGAACGCCTGCTGGCCGCCCAGTTTGGCCGAGATGTCGTCGATCACTACACCTATGTGCTGTGTTCCGACGGCGATCTGATGGAGGGCATCAGCCACGAGGCGATCGCGCTGGCCGGTCATCTCAAGCTCAACAAGCTGATTTTCCTCTACGACGACAACGGCATCACCATCGACGGCCCGATCTCGCTGACCGATGACGTCGATCAGGTGGCGCGCTTCAAGGCCTGCGGCTGGGACGCAAGGCGCATCGACGGCCACGATCAGAAGGCGATCACAGCCGCGATCCGCCGGGCACAGAAGTCCGACAAGCCCTCGCTGATCGCCTGCAAGACCATCATCGGCTTTGGCGCGCCCACGCGGGCCGGCACCTCCAAGGCGCATGGCGAAGCGCTCGGGGCGGAAGAACTCGCGGGCGCGAAGAAAGCGCTCGGCTGGAATTACGGCCCGTTCGAAATCCCCGACGATATCCTCAAGGCCTGGCGCAGCGCGGGACGCAGGGGCAAGCGGTACAACAAGGAGTGGCGCGCGAGATTTGCGGCCAAGTCCGAGACCGAGCGCAGCGAGTTCACCCGCCGCGCCATCGACCGCAAGCCGCCGCAAAACCTCGACGAGGTGATCGGCAAGCTCAAGGACAAGCTGGTCGCAGAGCCGCCGACAGTCGCCACCCGCAAGGCCAGCGAAATGGCGCTTGAGGTGCTGGTGCCAGCGGTACCGGAGCTGCTGCTCGGCTCCGCGGACCTCACGCCGTCCAACAACACCCGTCCCAAGGGATTGAAGGAGGTCGAGCCGGGTCACGACGACGGCCGCTACATCCATTACGGCATCCGCGAACTCGGCATGTCCGCAGCCATGAACGGCATTGCGCTGCATGGCGGATTCGCCCCCGCCGGCGGCACCTTCATGTGCTTCACCGACTACGCCCGCCCGGCAATGCGCGTTTCGGCGCTGGCGCATATCCCGGTGATCTACATCATGACCCACGACTCGATCGGGCTCGGCGAGGACGGCCCCACCCACCAGCCGGTGGAGCATCTGGCATCCCTGCGCGCGATGCCGAACATGCGCGTGTTCCGTCCCGCCGATGCGGTCGAGACCGCCGAGTGCTGGCAGCTTGCCCTTGAGCGGCCGAAAGGACCGACGGTGCTGGCGCTGTCGCGGCAGAACCTCACGCCGGTGCGCAAGACCGCGCATTCGGACAACCGCTGCGCGCATGGCGCCTATGAGCTGGTCGCAGCCAACGGCGAGGCGAAGGTGTCGATCTTCGCTTCCGGATCGGAAGTCGAGATCGCCGTCGCGGCGCAGCAGCAGCTCGCCGGGCGCGGCATCGCGTCGCGGGTGGTCTCCGTGCCCTCGCTGGAACTGCTGCTCGAACAGCCCGAGGAACGCCGGCAGGCCCTTATCGGCAGGGCGCCGGTCAAGATCGCCGTGGAAGCGGCCGTTCGCTTCGGCTGGGACGCCGTGATCGGGGCCGACGGCCTCTTCGTCGGCATGCACGGCTTCGGTCACAGCGCTCCCGCCAAGGACCTCTACAAACATTTCGGCATCACCGCCGAGGCCGTGGTCGGCGCTGCGGAGAAGCACCTTCGTTGAGGTTGAGATTGCCTCAAAATCAAAAAGGCGCTAGCTAAAACGCGCGGAATGTGGATTTGGCATGAGCGGATCGACCTCCCGCAGGTTCGAGACGCGACTGTCAGATCCGGATTTCCGCTGACAGCTTATTTTGCTGGTGGTTCTTTGATTTTGACGCTCGCAGATTCTCTCGCTCAAGGCGGGATGCGAATGCTAAAATCGGGCCGCTAGATATCACCAATGGTCGCCACCCGGCAGAACCGGGTGACACAGGCGTCGACGCTCGCGCGCGGAGCTAAACTTGCGGTTGCGCGGAGACAATGCCCTATTTGAAGGAGAAAAAAGACATGGCAGTCCGGGTCGCAATCAACGGCTTTGGCCGCATCGGCCGCAACGTTTTGCGCGCCATCTACGAAGCCAAACGCGACGATCTGGAGATCGTCGCCATCAACGATCTCGGCCCGGTCGAAACCAACGCGCATCTCTTGCGCTTCGACTCCGTGCATGGCCGCTTCCCGTATGAGGTGAAGGTCGAAGGCGACAGCATCGTGATCGGCAAGAACAAGATCAAGGTGACCGCCGAACGCGATCCCGCCAAGCTGCCGTGGAAGGAACTCGGCATCGACATCGCGATGGAGTGCACCGGCTTCTTCACCGCGCGCGACAAGGCGGCCGCGCACCTCACCGCCGGCGCCAAGCGCGTGCTGGTGTCGGCTCCGGCCGAGAACGCCGACATGACCGTGGTCTACGGCGTCAACCACGACAAGCTGACCAAGGACCATCTGGTCGTCTCGAACGGCTCCTGCACCACCAACTGCCTCGCGCCGGTCGCCAAGGTCATCAACGATCTGGTTGGCATCGAGACCGGCTTCATGACCACGATCCACGCCTATACCGGCGACCAGCCGTCGCTCGACACCATGCACAAGGATCTCTATCGCGGCCGCGCCGCGGCGCTGTCGATGGTCCCGACCTCGACCGGCGCCGCCCGCGCGATCGGTCTCGTGCTGCCTGAACTCAAGGGCAAGCTCGACGGCGTCGCCATCCGCGTGCCGACCCCGAACGTCTCGGTGGTCGATCTCAAGGTAATCGCGAAGAAGGCGACCACGGCGCAGGAGATCAACGAGGCGATGAAGCGCGCGGCTTCGCAGGAGCTGAAGGGCATTCTCGGCACCACCGACCAGCCCAACGTCTCCAGCGACTTCAACCACGATCCGCATTCCTCGACCTTCCACATCGACCAGACCAAGGTGCAGAACGGCACGCTGGTGCGCGTGCTGTCGTGGTACGACAACGAATGGGGCTTCTCCAACCGCATGACCGACACCGCGGTCGCGATGGCCAAGCTGATCTGAGACGACGCGTCCCGGACGCATCGCGGCGCAAGCGCCGCGATGCGGACCCGGCTCGTTAATCCGCAATTTTGCAATCCGCAATTTTTCCTGCGTAGCGGTCCCGGCTCTGCGGCGCACCGTGCACGCACCGTGTCCGGGATACCCAGCCATGACAAAGCCCTTCCGTACCCTCGATGACGTTGACGTAAGCGGAAAGCGCGTACTGCTGCGCGTCGATCTCAACGTTCCCATGGAGCAGGGCCGCGTCACCGACACCACCCGGCTGGATCGCATAGCGCCGACGATCGCGGAAATTGCCGACAAGGGCGGCAAGGCGATCCTGCTGGCGCATTTCGGCCGGCCCAAGGGGCCCGACGCCAAGGATTCGCTGAAACCGGTCGCGGCCGAGCTTTCGAAAGTGCTCGGCAGGCCGGTCGCGTTCGCCGACGATTGCATCGGCGACGTCGCGCAGAAGGCGGTCGCCGCGATGAAGAACGGCGACATTCTTTGCCTGGAGAACACCCGCTTCCACAAGGAAGAAGAGAAAAACGATCCGGCCTTCGTCGCCGAACTCGCCAAGCTCGGCGACATCTGGGTCAACGACGCCTTCTCGGCCGCGCATCGCGCCCACGCCTCCACCGAGGGTCTCGGCCACAAGGTTCCGGCCTATGCGGGACGCACCATGCAGGCCGAACTGGAGGCGCTGAACAAGGCGCTCGAAGCGCCGACGAAACCGGTCATCGCCATCATCGGCGGCGCGAAGGTCTCGACCAAGATCGATCTTCTGGAAAACCTCGTCAGCAAGGTCGATGCGCTGGTGATCGGCGGCGGCATGGCCAACACCTTCCTGCACGCGCAGGGCGTCAACGTCGGCAAGTCGCTGGCGGAAAAGGATCTCGCCGCGACCGCGCTGCGCATCCTCGACAAGGCCCAGGCCGCCAACTGCGCCATCATCCTGCCGGTCGACGCCACGGTGGCGTTCCATTTCGCCGCCAATGCGCCCTCCCACGCCTACGGGCTGGACGCGATCCCGGCCGACGGCATGATCCTCGACGTCGGCCCGCAGTCGGTGGAACGCGTTCATTCCGCCATCGACGACGCCGCGACGCTGGTCTGGAACGGCCCGCTGGGCGCGTTCGAACTGACGCCGTTCGATCGCGGCACCGTGGTCGCCGCGCGCCACGCGGCCGCCCGCACCAAGGCCGGAAAACTGGTATCCGTCGCAGGCGGCGGCGATACGGTCGCGGCGCTGAACCAGGCCGGGGTAGCCGGCGACTTCACCTATGTCTCGACCGCCGGGGGCGCCTTCCTGGAGTGGATGGAAGGCAAGCCGCTGCCCGGCGTGGAGGTGCTGCGGGCAAAATGACGCTCCTTCTCGCGGCAAAATGAGTTGCAGCGTCAGAAGGCCGCAATTCTCATGCCTGTATGGGTCTCGGAACCGACATCCCGGTTTCGAACACGCAGGAGGAGACGCCCATGAATCTCGCCGACCTCAACAAGGTTGCCCAAGCCATGGTCGTGCCCGGCAAGGGCATTCTCGCCGCCGACGAATCATCCGGCACCATCACCAAACGGTTCGACGCGATCGGCGTGACGTCCACCGAGGACAGCCGTCGCGACTACCGCGAAATGCTGTTCCGCTCAACCGACGCCATGACGCATTACATCTCCGGCGTCATTCTCTATGACGAAACCATCTGGCAGAACGCCAAGGACGGCACGCCGCTCATCAAGCTGATCGAGCAGGCAGGCGCCATTCCCGGCATCAAGGTCGACGAAGGCACGCAGCCCCTGCCCGCATGCCCCGGCGAACTCGTGACCGTCGGACTGGACCGGCTCGCCGAGCGATTGAAGAAATATTACGAGCGGGGCGCACGCTTTGCGAAGTGGCGCGCGGTGATCGACATCAACGCGGGCGGCATTCCGAGCATGACGGCCGTGGGCGTCAACGCCCATGCGCTGGGACGCTATGCCGCGCTGTGCCAGGCCGCCCAGATCGTGCCGATCGTCGAGCCGGAAGTGCTGATGGACGGCGATCACGACATCGACCGCTGCCTTGAGGTCACGACGCGGGTGCTCAACGTGACGTTCCAGGAACTGCGCAAGCAGCGCGTCGCGCTGGAAGGCATGATCCTGAAGCCGAACATGGCGATATCCGGCAAGACCTGCGCGAAGCAGGCATCGGTGCAGGACGTCGCGGAAAAAACCGTGCGCATGCTGAAAGCCTGCGTGCCGGCCGCCGTCCCCGGCATCGCCTTCCTGTCCGGTGGACAGTCCGATGAGGAAGCCACAGCCCATCTCGACGCGATGAACCGGATCGGCAACCTGCCGTGGAAGCTGACCTTCTCCTATGGCCGCGCGCTGCAGGCTGCGCCGCAGAAGGCGTGGGCGGGCAAGGCCGCGAACGTCGCCGCCGGGCAGCAGGCGTTCATCCATCGCGCCCACATGAACAGCCTTGCTTCCAAAGGCGAGTGGAAGGCCGACCTCGAAAAGAAGGCCGCGTGACATTCGTCGCCCGCCCCTACACGACGTCTGTGGCCGTCGCCGGGCTTGACCCGGCAATCCATCCTTTTGAAAAGATGGATGCGCGGGCGCATGACGTTTGTGCTCAAGACCGCGCGCCAAATCCGTCTTTCGCCCGCAGACTGTCAAGGGCCGCCATTTGATGTCCGCGAAATCCGCCCCTCCGCCTCTTGCCCCGAGGCTTTATCTCGCAACGCCCGTCATCGACGACCCGTCGCAAGTTGCGGCACGGCTTCCGGCGCTGCTCGCGAGCGCCGACGTCGCTGCCGTGCTGCTGCGGCTTTCGCCGTCCGACCCGCGAACGCTGATTTCGCGCGTCAAGGCGCTGGCCGCAGTGATCCAGACCGCTAGCGCGGCGCTCCTGCTCGATGGTCACGCCGATCTGGTCGCGCGCTCAGGCGCCGACGGCGCGCATCTCACCGGCATTGCGGCGTTGCAGGAAGCGCTGCCGATGCTGAAACCCGATCGCATCGCCGGGTCCGGCGGACTGTCGACGCGCCACGACTCCATGATCGCGGGCGAGGCCGGCGCGGACTACGTGCTGTTCGGCGAGCCGGATGAGGCAGGCGACCGGCCCTCCACCGACGCTATCGCGGAGCGGCTTGAATGGTGGGCCGAACTGTTCGAACCTCCTTGCGTCGGCTATGCCGCGAGCTGTGAGGAGGCACGCATCTTCGCCGCATCCGGCGCGGATTTCATCCTTGCCGGCGAGTTCGTCTGGAAAGACCCGCGCGGCGCGGAGACGGCGCTGGCGGAGGTCGCCGCGGCGATCCGGCAGGGGCACGGATTGCAAGACGGCCGCACGACACCATCACCGAAGGCGGAGGGAGGTGCCGCCGGATGAGCGTCCTGCGTCCCATTGCCCGTGCTCTTGCCATTGTCGCGTGCGTCCTCATGCTCGGGGGAAGCGCACTGGCGCAGCTCCAGTTGACGCCACAGCCGACCGACGAACCGTCCCGGCCAAGCAAAAGCGTCAGGACGAAGTCCGTCAAGCCTCCACCGCCGCCGAAAGAAGCCGCGACGCCTGCGAAACCGGCGCCCACACCCAACGACAAGGCGGATGCTCCCGCGCCCGACAATCCGAACGCCGACATGGTCTACGGCGCCTATCAGCGCGGCCTGTACAAGACTGCGTTCGATCTCGCGATGAAGCGGGCGCAGGAGAACAAGGACCCTGCCGCCATGACCATGCTCGGCGAGCTTTATGCCAACGCGCTGGGCATCAAGCGCGACTACGGCAAGGCGATCGAGTGGTACCGGCGCGCAGCCGACCTTGGTGATCGCGAGGCGATGTTCGCGCTCGCGATGCTGCAGATCAGCGGGCACGGCGGAGCGCCCGACCGGGCGGCTGCGGTGAAACTGCTGGCCTCCTCCGCCAAGCTCGGCGAGCCGAAAGCCGCCTATAACCTCGCGCTGCTCTACATGGACGGGCAGACGCTGCCGCAGGACTTCAAACGCGCCGCCGAACTCTTGCGCTTCGCCGCCGACGCCGGCAGCCCGGAGGCGCAATACGCGCTCGCGACCTTCTACAAGGAAGGCACCGGCGTCGAAAAGAATCTCTTCACGTCGGTGCGGCTGCTGCAGGCGGCCTCGCTCGCCGGCAACGTCGATGCCGAAGTCGAATACGCCATCGCGCTGTTCAACGGCACCGGCACCGAGAAGAACGAGACCGCCGCGGTGTCGCTGCTGCGCAAGGCGGCGCGGCAGAACAGCGCGATCGCGCAGAACCGTCTCGCCCGCGTTCTTGTCACCGGCATGGGAGCGCCGATGGACAAGGTCGAAGGCCTGAAATGGCATATCGTGGCGAAAACCGCCGGCAAGGGCGATCTGATGCTTGACGAGGCGATGGCGCAGGCAACGCCGGAAGAACGGGCCAAGGCCGAGGACGCCGCCCGCAAATGGCTCGGAGTCAAATGACGCCTTGACGGAGCGGCTTGCGCAGGGCACCCAGTCCGCACCCTTCATCCGAGCCGAAAATCATGCTGCAATCCGCCCTCATGAACGTCATGGTCAAGGCCGCGCGCCGCGCAGGCCGCAGCCTGAAACGCGATCTCGGCGAGATCGAAAATCTCCAGGTGTCGCTGAAGGGACCGGCGAATTTCGTCAGCCTCGCCGACAAGCGCGCGGAGGAAATCATTTATGAGGATCTCAGCAAGGCGCGTCCCGGCTATGGCTTTTTCGGCGAGGAAGGCGGCAACCGCGAGGGCACGGACAAGAGCCACACCTGGATCGTCGATCCGCTCGACGGCACCACCAATTTCCTGCACGGCATTCCGCATTTCGGCATCTCGATCGGCCTGCAGCGCGACGGCGTGCTGATCGCGGGGCTGGTCTACAATCCGGCGACCGACGAACTCTACACCGCCGAGCGTGGCAAGGGCGCATTTCTCAACGACCAGCGGCTGCGCGTGGCCGGGCGGCGCCAGATGAACGATTGCGTCATCGCCTGCGGCCTGCCGCACATCGGACGCGGCGACCACGAACTGTCGCGGCGGGAAATGGCGGCCCTTCAGCCCAAGGTGGCCGGTCTGCGCCGCTTCGGCGCGGCCTCGCTCGATCTGGTTTACGTCGCGGCCGGACGCCTCGACGGCTACTGGGAACGCAACCTGCAGCCCTGGGATATCGCAGGCGGACAGATCATCGTGCGCGAGGCCGGCGGCATCGTCAGCGGCATCCAGGGCGACGACGATCCGCTTGTGACCGGCGACGTGATTTGCGGCAACGAGTTCGTCCATGGTGAACTGGTGAGGATCATCAGGCCGCTGTGAACCTATGCCCTCGGGACTGACCCGAGGATGGATGCTGGCTCGCGCGAAGAAACCCGCGTCAAAACAATAATCTCGTTCACTCCGCCGGATGCAGCGGCGCCGGCGGCCCGTGAATTTCAGGCTCGCCCGCCGGCTCCAGGCCGCTTTTGTCGCGTCCGAGCACGCGCATCACGGCAACAAAGAACACCGGCACCATCAACAGCGCCAGCACCACCACCGCGATCATGCCGCCCATGACGCTGGTGCCGAGCGCCTGCTGGCTCGCTCCGCCCGCTCCCCGTGCGACCACCATCGGCAGCACGCCGCAGACGAAGGCGAGACCGGTCATAAGGATGGGGCGGAAGCGTAGCGCACATGCCTCGATCGTGGCGTCGATCAGCGACTTGCCCTGCGCGCGCAGATCCTTGGCGAATTCGATGATGAGGATGCCGTCCTTCGCGGCGAGGCCGATGATGGTGATGAGGCCGACGGTGAAATAGACATCGTTGGCAAGCCCGCGCGCGCTTGCGGCGATGACCGCGCCGCTGATGCCGAGCGGCACCGTCAGCAGCACGGCCAACGGAATGGTCCAGCTCTCATAGAGCGCGGCAAGGCAGAGAAACACCACCAGCGCCGAGAGCCCGAGCAGGAACGGCGCCTGCGATCCCGACAGCTTTTCCTGCAGCGACTGGCCGGTCCACTCGTAGCCGAAACCGCGCGGCAACCGGCCCGCAAGCCGCTCCATTTCGGCGATGGCGTCGCCGGACGTGAAGCCCGGCCGCGCCTCGCCGCTGATGCGCACCGACGGATAGTAGTTGAAGCCGACGACCTGGGTCGGCCCTTTGGACCAGTCGATCGAGGCGAATGACGAGAACGGAACCAGTTGCCCGCTGCTGTTCTTGACGTTGTAGCTCAGGATCTCGTCCGCGGTGGTGCGGCCGTCGCGGTCCGCCTGCACGATCACACGCTGCATCCGGCCGCGATTGGGAAAGTCGTTGACATAGGTCGAGCCGAGATTGGTGGACATGGTATCGTTGATGTCCTGGAAGGCGACGCCGAGCGCGCTCGCCTTCTCGCGATCGATCACCAGATTGACCTGAGGCGCCGGCGGCAAGCCCTCGACATAGACGTTGCGCAGGATCGGGCTGGCATTGGCCTCGGCGATCAACTGATCGCTCGCCTGAATCAGCGCCGCGTAGCCCTTCTGGCCGCGATCCTGCAGGCGGAAGCTGAATCCGGAGGAGTTGCCGAGGTTGTCGATCGGCGGCGGCTGCAGCGCGGCGATCTTGGCGTCGCGCAGCGAGGCCAGATCGCGATTGATGTCGGCTACGATGTTGGCGGCGGACTCTTTCCCGGGACGTTCCGACCAGTCCTTCAGGCTGATGAAGGCCTGCGCGGTGTTCATGCCCTGGCCGGAATAGCTGAAGCCGGTGAGAAACGTGACATCCGCAACGCCCGGCCGGTTCGCGAGATATCGCTCGACCGCCGACACCGCTGCCTCGGTGCGGCCGTGGGAGGAATCCGACGGCGTCTGCACGTCCGTCGTGATGAAGCCCTGATCGTCCACCGGCAGAAAGCCCGCGGGCAGGCGAACGAACGCGACGACAAGGCCGCCGACCAGCACGGCGTAGATCAGCATCAGCCGGCCGGTTCGTTTCACCGACCAGCCGACGGTGGAGACATAGCGGCGGCGCACGCCGTCGAGCCCACGGTTGAACCAGCCGAACAGCCCCTTGCGCGCGTGGCCGTGCCCGGCCTGCACGGGTTTCAGCAGCGTGGCGCAAAGCGCCGGCGTCAGCGACAGCGCCATCAGCGCGGAGAAGCCGATCGCGGCGACCACGGTGACCGAGAACTGCCGGTAGATGATGCCGACGGAACCCGGAAAGAACGCCATCGGCACGAACACCGCCATCAGCACCAGCGTGATGCCGACGATTGCGCCGGTGATCTGCGACATCGCCTTGCGCGCCGCCTCCTTCGGCGGCAGCCCCTCCTCGGCCATGATGCGCTCGACGTTCTCGACCACGACGATGGCGTCGTCGACCAGAATGCCGATCGCCAGCACCATGC
>ERZ778029.1105-NODE-1105-length-27172-cov-4.884464_pt1 | contig 27172 bp, 22 predicted proteins | sample MGYA00375759_ERZ778029 | MGnify/ENA primary metagenome ERZ778029 (study PRJEB29350, sample SAMN05389819) | bioreactor metagenome | isolation source: Ammonium sulfate bioreactor | place: South Africa: University of Cape Town | collected 2014-04-04 ...
TCGCTTTCTTCCGCCGTCGCCTCGATGCAGGAGGCGACTACTGCTGCAGTCGTGCCACTCGGCCGTGCGGCTGCCGACCTTGCTCAGGCAGGCAACAGTGCGCAGACGGCAACCTCCGACCTTGCCGAAACCGGGCGCCGCCTCGTACCGCTCACGGAGGCCCTCACCGGAACCGCCACTCGGCTAGAACTGGCAGAGAAGCAGGTCGCCGAGCTTTCGGCGCATCTTGCTACCGCGGTGCAGCGGTTCGATGGCATGGATACCGCTTTAGCCGCCGTATTCGTGAACTTGCAGCGCGGCCTGTCTGGCTTCGCCGAGCAGGTATCGAAATTCGTGCTTGGAACCAACGAGGATATGGCGCGGGCCGCGAACACGCTGAATGCGGCAGTCTCCGACCTGGCCGAGGCCCTGGAGGACAACCGTCCGCTGGCCCGGAGGGAACCTCGATAGATGGCGACGCGACATCGGGAGGAGGATGAGGGCGGGGAGAGCTACTTTGCCTCGGTGAGCGACCTGATGGTCGGCATCCTGTTCATCTTCTTGCTGATGCTAACCGTCTTCGCATTGAATTTTGCCGACGATAACAAGGACGAAATTATAAAGCAGCTTCAGCAGCAAGTGATCGCTGCCAACCGTGAGCGCGACGCCGCTAACGCTGCACTGACCGAAGCCCGTGCGCAGTTGGCTCGGCAGACGGCGGAGATTCAGCAGCTGGAGCGGGACATCGACGCGCTTCGCAGGAAGTTGGACGATGCTACGCAGCGTGAGGTACAGCGCGATAAGCAGTTAGCAGCCCTGGTGGCGCTGGTAAGCCAGACTGAAGCCGAGGTATCCACCGAAAGCCGACGCATGCAGGAGATCCGGAGTCGCCTGCTTGCTCAGATCCAAACTGACCTTGGCGAAAAAGGTATATCCGTAGAAATATCGAAACAACAAGACGTGCTTCGACTACCTAGCAACGAGGTATTTCAGATAGGAACGTCGCTATTTACGCCAAAAGGTCGCGAACAAACGACGATTTTATTACAGGAAATGGCGAATCTTCTCCCGTGCTACGCGGCGGCGGCACCCTCAGATTGCATCAATCCGGTGCCGATTTTCGAAACCATATTGATAGAAGGGCATACAGATACGTTGCCCGCCGATAATTGGCGCCTCTCAACCGAGCGAGCGCTTGCGGTGCGCAACCTGATGACCGGGCCTTTGTCCGGCTTGTCCGACCTTCGGAATGCTGCTGGGCTGCCGCTGCTCGGTATGGCTGGTTACGGAGACTCTCGGCCATTGCCGTCGATTCCCGGCGTCGATCCCCGTAATCGCAGGATTGAGGTACGCTTCCTGCTATCTGCTTCCCGCGAGGCCGAGCTCGCCAGCCTGCGCGCGAGTCTCGGGCAGTTGCGCCAAAGACTTGAGGCTTTGCGGGCCCATGAGTGAGCTTGCCGAAGCCCTTTCCGGCCTAGATGCCTTGATCAGCGCCCTACCGCAGCGGCGAGTGTTGCCGCCGGAGGCCGTTCGAGCGACCCACAAGATGATGGTCGCGATCACCAACGGCCGCGACACGCCTCCAGTCGTGCCCCAGCCCGATCGCCTCGATCAGGTTTGGCGCGAGCTCTGCGAGGCCAGTCGGGCGGGCGAGGACCTCGCGTTGCTACCGCCCCGCACTCTCCGGGATTCGATCTGGCTGCTTTGGGATCGGCGGCGCAGCGTCGTCGACCTACCGGGGTTGATGGAGGTGTTACTGGACCGCTCGAAAGTTCACAGCGGTTTCCTCCGCCGACTCGTCGAGGTCTGGTTGCGTGACTTCGATCCAGCCTTGCAAGGCATCACCTCGGTTGGTCGGCATGTCGCCAAGGTGTTGCTTACCAGCGATGTGGGTCCATTCGACCGCTGGCGCGCCACTCATGAAGCATATCAACTTTTCGACGCTGCCGTCGGTCCAAAGGGATTGGCGCGCGCGCTGCAGGCCCGAAGCTCAGTGCCTGTCCTCGCGGAGACGCGATTGGACGCGCCGATGCGTGCCACCGGCGGCTTCATGCGTTCGGTCGCCAAGGCGTTCGGCTCAGGATTGCCGGCACATCTCCGAGCAGAAGCCAGCATCGCTGCTCTGGACGGCGCGACATCTTTTTATGCGCCAGGCGGGAAATTACGCTTCGACGAGCCGGCGGCGCGCGGGGAAATGGCGAACGCGCTCGTCGGTGCATGGGTCGGCGGCGCCGGCCCTGACGCGTTGCGGGATGATGTGCTGCAGTTCCTACGTCAGCATCTGGGCGACCCGCGTGTTAGTCCGTCGCGTTGGGCACAGGCGGACGAGAAGACGCTGGCGACAGTGCGAGGCTGGCTCGCCAAACTAACCTTGGACGCCTTCTTCGACATTATCGGTCAATTCGCGGCCCGATCCGGCTTCGACCCAACATGGCAGCAACGTAAGGCCTTCTGGTCTGCTTGTCTCAGGAAAGGCTGGATCAGCGATGGATGGCTCGCGCTCGGCCCCAACGTGAGTCGTAGTGCGGCTGTGAGTCGAGAGTTGCGTGGCAGCTTCGGGCGCCTTGATGGTGCCGCAGATAAAAATCACTCGGTGTTGCTAATCAGAATAGGGCAAACGGTATTTGCTGAGTGGAGCCATAATGGCCGACTTCGTGCTTGGGAGGCAGATTCCACATTTGCTCCGCGCTTTTTTGGCACCGGCAAATACCTGGCGCACCCTCTTCGAGTCGGGACCCTCGACTTTCCACGACCTGACAATAGGCCAGACCTTTCCCTCATTGGCCGAGATGGACTGACGCACTTTCCTGATGTTTGGCAAGGTCGTGTTGCCGCTCTTCTTCGTCGACGCGAGAACCTGCGGCTCAGCCCGCATGAATGGATGGCGTGATGGCAGTCAGCTTTCATTACACGCCCACGAAATCCGGCACTGAGCTCCGGCTGCTGGAGCCATCCGGCGTTATCCCCGTTTCTCGGTGGCCCATCGACGCACCTTCATCCCTATTGCCCGGTGTCGAGCGGCTGACCGAGCTTGTCGCGTCTGATCAAGCCGTCGCGGACGAAAGCGCGGTCCTGGTCGCGGACGACGCGATTGCCTCTCTGTCGGCACGGGAAGCGACTGCACTCGGGTTGCCACCGATGGCCGAAGCCATGGCACGCGTCGCGACGCGTGGCATCGTGAACCAGCCCGGCTTCCAGGCTACCCTGCAATGGTGTCGTCCATCCGGCCAAGCCATCGTTGCGCCGGAACGTATTGGTGCCTGGTTGCATATCGGTGGACAGGATCGTCGACTGTCGTTTGCCTTGCTCGCAATTGCAGAGGCGGTGGAGGCGGTAACCAACTCGTCGGATATGGCAGCCCGGCTGCTGGCTGTCGGCCGTCTACGCGAGGCCCTGCCAAGCGCACAGGAGGGGGGCAGCGCCACCGCAAGCGGCCTACCAGCGCAGGTCGACGTCATTCAGGCGGACGCCTTCTCGCTGGACCTTCAGGGCAATGGTTCGGCGGCAAAGCTCGTGCCAATTCTGTACCGCGCTGGAGCGGAAGAGCCGTTGCTGCCGCCGAGCCAGCAGGACTCCTTCGGGCATGATCAGTTCAACAGGTACGCTGAAGCTCGGCCTGTCTACTCGCTGCCGGGCAACACGTTCGTTGTCCTGACACCCACCCTCCGCCGCACGCTCGCCGAGGTTCGCCGCCACCAATCGTCGCCGTTAGCGGTCAAACGGGACCTGATGTCAAACCCGCGCGGCTTCCTCCGGGCTGCTCTGGAGGCCGACGATGACCCGACCCTGTTGGACCGCGTCGAGTCAGTGTTCATCGAAACGCCCACCTACTCCGACCGCGTCATAGGGCTCGGCCTCTGGGAGCCCCGGGAGGTACCCTGGCTTGCTCGCACGCCAACCAACTGGTTTGGCCATGATTCGTCCGACGTGGTTCCCCAACGCTCTGTCGCAGATCTGTCGCCAGAAGAGGCTGGAGAGCTCTGCGTTAGCGTTGACAAAGCCATCGCGGCCGGAGAGCCCGTTGTCGTATACCGCCCTGCCGGCGACGCCCCGGATGCACTCCCGTTCAAGGTTCCCGCCACGGCCGAAATGCGCGATGACCTGGCGCGGCGTGCATCCGGCGAAGCCCCTCCCGCCCCACCTCCCAAATCTGCTCAGCCGGCCCCGTTGGTCCCCCTCATCAGAACCAATGAGGGCAAGCTGGAGCACCAACAGGACTTCCTTCAACGGCCCGCCGTGCCGCCCGGCCTGCCGGCATGCCTGGAAACACCGCTCAAACTGCATCAGACGCACGGCCTAGAGTGGCTGCAAAGGAGTTGGCAAGCCGGCGCACCCGGCGTTCTGCTGGCCGACGACATGGGCCTGGGTAAGACCCTCCAGGGCCTTGCCTTCCTCGCCTGGCTCCGTGAGGCGATGCAGAGCGGGCTGATCAAACGCAGACCCGTCCTAATCGTCGCGCCGACCGGATTGCTCGCCAACTGGTCCGCCGAGCACGCTCGCCATCTGTCCGGCGACGGCCTTGGTGAATGTGTCGCCGCCTATGGCGCCGGCTTGCGCACACTTCGACAGGGACCTGACAAGAAGCTCGACGTCACCCGCATCACCAGCGCCGACTGGGTGCTAACCACGTATGAAACCCTGCGCGACAACTCCGGCGATTTCGGCACTATCTGCTTTGCCGCCATGCTTGCGGACGAGGCTCAGAAGGTGAAGACCCCGGGCGTGCGGATAACCGATGCCATCAAAGCCATGAACGCGGACTTCCGCATCGCCATGACCGGCACCCCGGTCGAAAACCGCCTGGCTGACCTGTGGTGCATCGTCGATGGCGTTCGGGCCGGCTGGCTCGGGGACCTGAACGCCTTCAGTCGCACGTACGAAGCCGCCACCGACCCCGAGGCCTTACAGCCGCTCAAGGCCATGCTGGACCAAGGCTTCGGCGGGGCCCCGCCCCTGCTACTCCGCCGCATGAAGGAGGATCATCTGCCAGACCTGCCCAAGGCGAGCCAGAACGTCAGCCGCGCCCCGATGCCCGACATCCAGCTTCGTGCCTATGAGGCGACACTCGCCGGGGCACGTGGCGACAAGACCCCTGGGGCGGTGCTGGCAGCGCTGCAGTCTTTCCGCGCGCTGTCACTCCACCCCGACCCACACATGGAAGCGGATGACGCCGCCTTCATCGCCGCCTCTGCGCGCCTTACGGTATGCTTTGCTGTGCTTGACAGCATCGCCGCCGCGGGCGAACGGGCGCTCATATTCGTCGACAAGCGCGACATGCAGCCGCGCCTCGCTGGCTTGATCCAGCGCCGCTATCGCTTGGCCGAAACGCCCAGCATCATCAACGGGGAGGTCGCCGGTGCCCGCCGCCAGGCGCGCGTGGACCGCTTCCAGGCCGCGCCTGAGGGGTTCGACGTCATGGTTCTCTCCCCCAAGGCGGCCGGTGTCGGCCTGACCATCACCCGCGCCAACCATGTGATCCACCTGGAACGATGGTGGAACCCTGCCGTCGAGGATCAATGTACCGGCCGGGCGCTCCGGATCGGCCAAACCCGCACGGTCCATATCCACGTGCCGATCGCCACACTACCCGCCGGCCCGAAATCCTTCGACGAGAACCTGCACGCCCTGCTGGAGCGCAAGCGCACCCTCATGCGCAACGCCCTGCTGCCGCCGGAGTTCGACACCGGGGATGTGGATGCTCTGTTCAACACTACGGTGGGTGATGGCTAGGAGGGTTGTGACACCGACCAGCCATACAAGCGGCGGATCGGCCCGGACTCAAACTGCGTCGAGCGCCTCCGACCGACATGCTTTCCCTGTCTGCCGCTTGAGGCCGATCCCGGTATGCGAAAATCCCCCCCCGATAGGGGAGGGACCTTCGTTCGCCTCATACGCTTTCGCCAGAAGCGGAGCCGATGCCGACTTCAGAGGGGATGCCCCTCAACTGGAACCCGTATTTCGACGGGCCTCATAACCGGAACCCCGAGGGGTCAGACGGCGGTACAGAGCCGCCCGAAGAACATACTAGACGCCGCGTATGCTGCAAGGCTGTTACGCCACGCGCCCGTACTATACAGAGACCGGCGAGGCGAGCCGGGGTCCTCCTGGGTCGGATCTACCTCCATCCCGTGATCGAAGCACCAGCCGCACGAGGGTCGAGATTCGCTCGCTCATCCAGTATTTGCCACCGCGAACGGCTTGGCATCCCCGGGCTTTTCGGTGAGACTCTACACCGGACCCGCCGCCAGCCCCACCAGGCGGCCAGGACAAACTGAGGAAACTGATGCTTACCGGCGAAATCCGCTCCCAGGTCGACCAGATCTGGAACGCGTTCTGGACGGGCGGGATATCTAACCCGCTCGAAGTCATCGAACAGATCACCTACCTGCTCTTCATCCGCCGGCTGGACGATTTGCATACTCTGGAGGAACGCAAGGCCGCCCGCCTCAAGCGGCCGATGGAGCGCGGCATCTTCCCCGAGGGCACCGACCCGCGCGACCGTCCTTACGCCGACCTGCGCTGGTCGCACTTCAAGAACATGGCGCCCGGCGAGATGTTCCAGGTGGTGGGGGAGCACGTATTCCCCTTCCTGCGCACCCTGGGCGGCGACGGCTCCACCTATTCCCACCACATGAAGGACGCCCGCTTCACCATCCCCACCCCGGCTCTGCTGGCGCGGGTGGTGGACATGATCGACCACGTGCCGATGGAGGACCGCGACACCAAGGGCGACCTCTACGAGTACATGCTCGGCAAGATCGCCACCGCCGGCCAGAACGGCCAGTTCCGCACCCCGCGGCACCTCATCCGCCTGATGGTGGAGATGACGGCGCCCACCCCGAAAGACGTGATCGTCGACCCAGCCAGCGGCACATGCGGCTTCCTGGTGGCGGCGGGGGAATACATGCGCGAGCATCACCCCGAGGTGCTGCGCGACGACGCGCTGCGCCAGCATTTCCACCACGGCATGTTCCACGGCTTCGACTTCGACGGCACCATGCTGCGCATCGGCAGCATGAACATGCTGCTGCACGGGGTGGAGAACCCGGACATCCGCTACCGCGACAGCCTGGCGCAGGACCATGCCGAGGACGCGGAGCGCTACACGCTGGTGCTGGCCAATCCGCCCTTCGCCGGCGCGCTGGACGCCGAGACGGTGGCCAAGGACCTCACCGCAATCGTCAAGACGCGCAAGACCGAGTTGCTGTTCCTGGCGCTGTTCCTGCGCCTGCTGAAGCCCGGCGGCCGCGCGGCGGTGATCGTGCCGGACGGGGTGCTGTTCGGCTCCTCCAAGGCGCACAAGGAACTGCGGCGCATGCTGGTGGAGGAACAGAAGCTGGACGGCGTGGTGTCGCTGCCCTCCGGCGTGTTCCGCCCCTATGCCGGCGTCTCCACCGCCATCCTGCTGTTCACCCGCACCGACAGCGGCGGCACCGACGGGGTGTGGTTCTATGACATGCAGGCCGATGGCTGGAGCCTGGACGACAAGCGGGCGCCACTGCTGCCCGAGGTGAAGCAGGGGCCGACCCCGGAGGAGACGCTGGGCGAGGCCGAACACGCGAAGAACAACCTGCCGGACGCCCTGGCCCGTTGGGGCCAGCGCGACGGGGACGAGCGGAAGCGGCCCCGGACCGCGCAGAGCTTCGTGGTGCCGAAGGCGGAGATTGCGGCGGCGGGGTGGGACTTGTCGCTGAACCGCTACAAAGAGGTAGTGCGGGCGGACGTGGCACACCGCTCGCCTAAGGTGATTCTCGCCGAGTTGGCGAAGCTGGAGGACGAAATCAGGGAGGGGATGAAGGCGCTGGAGGGGATGCTTTCGTGATGCTCGACAGCTTTTCCGGATCGAGCCAACTGAAGGCTGTTCCGATTGCTGATCTTGTCGATGACGTTTCGACGCGAAACCCGTCCCAGGCCGAGCCAGACCTGCTGTTCACATATATCGACCTAAGCGCAGTTGACCAGGAGCATAAGACAATCATTGCCGCAAAGCGGGTGCTTGGGGCTGAGGCACCAAGCAGAGCGCGGCAGGTGGTCAGGGCCGGCGATGTCCTCGTCTCGACCGTCAGACCCAATCTGAACGGCGTGGCAGTCGTTCCTGAGGAATATGACGATGCGATCGCCTCGACAGGCTTTTGCGTCCTCCGCCCTCGCAAAGGGAGGCTCGATTCATCATTCCTGTTTCATTGGGTGCGTTCAGCCTTGTTCGTCGACAGGATGGTCCAGCAAGCTACTGGAGCGAGCTATCCGGCCGTTAGTGACGGTATCGTCCGGAAGTCGGTGATTCCCGCGCCTCCGCTCTCCGAGCAACGCCGTATCGCCGCCATCCTCGATCAGGCTGACGCGCTGCGGTCGAAGCGCCGGGCGGCGCTGGCCCAACTCGACGAGATGGCGCAGGCGATCTTCGTGGAGATGTTTGGTGACCCAGTGACGAACGCCCTGGGCTTGCCCCTGAAACCGCTTGGTGATCTTGGCGATTTAGAGCGCGGTGTATCGAAGCATCGACCCCGCAACGATCCAACCTTGCTAAATGGTCCCTACCCGCTGGTTCAGACCGGTGATATCGCAAAATGCCACGGCTACATTCGAAAATATAGCAGCACCTACTCAGAAGTGGGATTGCGGCAAAGTCGTCTTTGGCCAAAAGGAACCCTTTGCATTACCATTGCGGCCAACATCGGAAAGACGGGAATACTCGATTTTGAAGGCTGCTTCCCTGATAGTGTTGTCGGATTCACTCCAGGACCACTAGTGCGGACGGAGTACGTGCAAATCTGGATGTCGTTTATACAACGGACTCTGGAAGATGGCGCACCCCAGTCGGCTCAAAAAAACATCAACCTCGCAATCCTGCGGGATCTTTCCATTCCGCTCGCCTCGATAGGGCTGCAAGACAAGTTCGTAAAGCGGTTAGCCTGTGTGGATAGGCTCAAGATATCATACCAGCAGCATTCTGTGAAACTCGACGCCCTCTTCACTTCGATCCAGCACCGCGCTTTCCGCGGGGAGCTCTGACACCATGGCGCAGTTCGGCTTCCTCGCCCCCGAGTGGCCGGACATCCACGAAGCCGCCGCGCGCGCCGAAGCCCTGGTGCTGTCGGACCCGCGCGGTGCCGCCTTCTACGCCCGCCGCGCCCTGGAGCGCACCATGGCCTGGCTCTACAAGGCCGACCGGCGGCTAAAGCTGCCGTACCAGGACAACCTCGCCGCGCTGATCCACGAGCCGAGCTTCCGCACCGTCGCCGGCGAGGCGATCTTCTACAAAGCGCGTTTCCTGAAGGATGCCGGCAACAAGGGCGTGCATGGCGACAAGCCCTTCACCGAATCCGAGGCGCGGATGGCGGTGCAGGAGCTGTTCCACGTCGCCTTCTGGCTCGCCCGCAGCTACGCGCGCGGCGCCAAGCCGGCGGATGGGCTGGCCTTCGACCCCGCCAAGCTGCCGCGGCCGATGGCGCAGATCGCCCGGCTCACCATGGACCAGCTGCGCAAGCGCGAGGAGGAGCTGCGCGCGAAGGACGAGAAGCTGGCCGAAATCCTCGGCGACCGCGCCCACCTCGACGCCGAACTCCAGCGCCTGCGCGAGGAGGTGGCCGCCGCCCGCGCCGCCAACGCCGCCCGGCCGGACACCCACGACTACGGCGAGGCGGCGACCCGCGACCATTTCATCGACCTGCTGCTGCGCGAAGCTGGCTGGAACCCGGACGGGCCGAATGTGGCGGAATACGAAGTGATCGGCATGCCCTATGGCACCGGCCAGGGCTTCGTCGACTACGTGCTGTGGGGCGATGACGGCAAGCCGCTGGCGCTGGTCGAAGCCAAGGCGACGCGCCATAGCGCCCTGAAGGGTCAGCAGCAGGCGAAGCTGTATGCCGACTGCCTGGAAAAGATGCATGGCCAGCGGCCGGTCATCTTCTGCTCCAACGGCTACGAGCATTGGATCTGGGACGATACGCGATACCCCCCGCGGCACGTACAAGGCTTCTACAAGAAAGCAGAGCTCGCCCTGCTGGTGCAACGCCGCTCCACGCGCCGGCGGCTGGCCGATGCGGAGCCGAACGGCAAGATAATCGAACGGCATTACCAGTTCCGGGCTATCCGTCGCATTTCCGAGACGTTCGAGGACCATGCCCAGCGCAAGGCGCTGGTGGTGATGGCCACCGGCGCCGGCAAGACGCGCACCGTGATCGCCTTGGCCGACCTTCTGATGCGCTGCAACTGGGCCAAGCGCATCTTGTTCCTGGCTGACCGGGTGGCGCTGGTGAACCAGGCGGTGGGGGCATTCAAGGCGCATTTGCCGGAAGCGGCGCCGGTAAATCTGGTGACGGATAAGGCAGCGGAAGGGCGGGTATTCGTCTCCACCTATCCCACCATGATGGCGCTGATCGAGCAGCAAGATGGCGCACAGCGACGGTTCGGCGTGGGGCATTTCGACCTGGTGATCGTCGACGAGGCGCACCGCTCCATCTACCGGAAATACGGCGCCATCTTCGACTGGTTCGACAGCCTGCTGGTGGGGCTGACCGCGACGCCAAAGGATGAAATCGACCATAACACCTATGGACTGTTCGACCTGGAAACGGGCGTGCCGACCGACGCCTATCCGTTGGATGAGGCGGTGCGGGACGGGTATCTGGTGCCGATGAAGGCAGTGTCGGTGCCGCTGAAATTCCAGCGCCAGGGTATCCGCTACGATGACCTTTCCGAGGAGGAGAAAGAGGACTGGGACGCCGTGGAGTGGGCCGGCGAGGACAGCGCGCCCGAGCGGGTGGAAGCGGAGGCGGTGAACAAATGGCTGTTCAACGCGGATACGGTGGACAAGGTCCTGGAGCACCTGATGACCAAGGGACAACATGTCGAGGGCGGCGACCGGCTGGGCAAGACGATCGTGTTCGCCAAGAACCACGCCCATGCCGAGTTCATCCAGGAGCGGTTCGACGCCAATTACCCGCATTTGAAGGGCAGCTTCGCGCGGGTGATCGACTATCAGGTGGACTACGCGCAGAGCCTGATCGACAGCTTCTCGAACGCCGCCAAGGCACCGCACATCGCCATCAGCGTAGACATGCTGGACACCGGCATCGACGTGCCGGAGGTGGTCAATCTGGTGTTCTTCAAGCTGGTGCGGTCGAAGACCAAGTTTTGGCAGATGATCGGCCGCGGCACCCGGCTGTGTAAGGATTTGCTGGGACCGGGGCAGGACAAGGCGTTCTTCTACGTCTTCGACTTCTGCCAGAACCTGGAATTTTTCAGCCAGAATCCGCCGACGGTGGAGGGGACGGCCAGCGACAGCCTGTCTGCCAGGCTGTTCAAAATGCGGTTGGACCTGGTGGGCAAGCTGGACGCTCGACGAAAGGGCGGTTTGGCCCGTGATGGAGAGGGTGAGCTGCGGGGCGAGGTGGCCGAGGTGCTGCATGGGGAAGTGGAGGCGATGAACGTGAACAACTTCCTCGTCCGTCCCAAGCGCCGGCTGGTGGAAGTCTACGCCAAACCCGAAGCGTGGGCTGAACTGGATGAGGGGGCGCGGCTTGAGCTCGCCTCCAACGTCGCCGGCCTGCCGTCGGAGCGCGAGCCGGAGAAGTTGGAGGCCAAGCAGTTCGACCTGCTGATGCTGGCCCTGCAGCTCTGCGTGCTGCGCGATGGCGCGGGGTTCGCGGCGATGAAGCTGCGCGTGACGGAGATTGCCGCGGCGCTGGAAGAGCAGTCCACCATACCGGCGATCCGCGACCAGATGCTCCTGATCGAAGAGGTCCAGACCGATGGCTGGTGGCAGGATATCACCGCCGGGATGCTGGAGAACGCCCGGAAGCGGTTGCGCGGCCTGGTGCATTTGATCGAAAAGCGTAAGCGGATGCTGGTCTACACCAATTTCCAGGACGAAATCGGCGACGCCACCGAGGTCGATTTCGACGCGTTCACACCGCCCGACGCGTTCGAGAAGTTCCGTGCGAAGGCCCGCCATTTCCTGCGGCAGCACGAGGACCACGTGGCGATTCACAAACTGCGGACGAACAGGCAGTTGACGTCGACCGACCTGGAAGCGCTGGAGCAGATCCTGCGCGACAGCGGTATCGCGACCGATGCCGATATCGAACGGGCGAAGGCCGATGCCAGCGGACTGGGGCTGTTCGTGCGCGCGCTGATCGGGATGGATCGAGCGGCGGCAAAGGAGGCGTTTGCCGGGTTTATGGCGAGCCGGTCCTTGACGGCCAATCAGATCGAGCTGGTGGACATGATCGTCGACCACCTGACCGAACGCGGCGTCTTGGACGCGGGGCGGCTGTATGAGTCGCCGTATACCTTCCTCAGCCCGTTGGGAGTGGAAGGTGTGTTCCGATCGACGGATGTGGACGAGGTGTGCGCCATCTTGGAGGAGGTTCGAGGGCGGGCCGCAGCTTGAACCGAGGGACAGTTTCGGCGTCGAAGAAGTCGGGCCCCAGCCGCATCCGGGCTCATCGACGACGTTCAGTTCTTGGACGCGATGTATCCGCCCCCATTTATCTCATTCGATGACAACACCACGATTTGGCGAAAATTATCAATAGGCCCGCAGAGAAAATGATAATCGACGGATACTTCAGCATTTTTGATATGGTGCAGTGGACAGAGCGAGTAGTATTGGAACGTCTCGGCCCTTTGCAGGGTCGGGAAATACCGCTTTTCAGCGGAGAGAGATTACGACACTCGCCGCAGATGCTTGTTGAGGGCGCTCTTTTAGGTGGAACGCTCCGGTCAGCCGCTATCATCCAATTGGACGGTCGCCTGGTCAATATCCAGCCAAGATTTTGGAGGAGGCGATACGAAATTGAGAAAATTTGCGAGGTGGACATCGGCATAGAAGTTAGCAAAGAACGGGCCTCCGCCTTTCACTTGGCTTTGAAGGGCGATTGTATTCTCGTTTTGGATCAAAACGATGAACCGAGAAGTGCGGTATTTGGCATGCCGATTGTGGCCATGGCAGACGTTGCCAGGTGGGCCGGTGCTGACAGCCTGCCCTCGCCAACGGAATACCCAGCAGAATGGGGCGAGCTTGTCACGGCCGCCCCGCTAAAAACGCCAAAGGATCGCGCCATGGACTGGGTGGCCGGCTTTGCTGAGGCGCTGTGTTCTGTTGCTCCCCATTCAAAGCTCAAGAGAGATGATCCGGAGATGACGGCCGCGTGCAAAGCGGCGACGGGCTGTACGACCGACGATGTTCGTGCTGCATCCGCCGCGTTGCCCCTCCGACTGCGGAATCCGAAGCCCACCGAGCGGGGTGCAGCGTCAAAGAATGTGACAAACGCGCGCTAGGGCCGCGCTAGGCCCGCACCGGAGCCGCGCAAGGTTTACTCTCGCCCCGCGCTACGTCGGGCCTCCACTCTGCCAGCCCGCGCATCCGCGCTCTTACGGAACTCTGCCAGACATGACGGAGTGATGGCGTGTTCACGCCAGTTCGTAAAGGTTCAATCAATGACCTCGCAAAAGGCTACCCGCCTCAAGGAAGCGGACTCCATTTCCTTGTCTTCGACAAGCGGAAGCTCCGAGGATAAGGCCACTGCCCAACATACTGCCCCCCCGGCTCTCAATCCTTTGGCATACCGTGTGACCGACGCGTGCCACGTCATGGGGATTGGTCGCACATCGCTCTATGAACTGATTAAGAAGGGTGAGTTGAAGGCGATCCGTGTCGCGGGGCGTACGTTGATCGACGCCGCCTCGATCCGCACACTGATCGCCACGGCTCCCTTCCGCCAGACTAACCGATAGTCATGGAAGCTCATTCCGGAGGTAGCTGCGCCGGGCAACTTGGGGCCGTGCGCCTCAATCTGCCAGGCTGGTTTGTCGCCACATTTGGCGGGAATTTTGGGGGATGTCGAGCGCAGCCCGCAGAAGTCCGCGCGGTGCCGATCGAGCCCGATCCCAACCCCGCCGATCAAGCTGCCAGCCAGTTGGCAGCACGGCGTTGGACGGCGCCGGGGCGATACGTGCGGCCTGCCTGCCCGACCGGCCGCAGAGACTTCGCGGACCTTCTGGGGGTAGCATGCAATGTCTGATGCTAGGGAATTCGCAATTGCGGACGCACCAAGGCCGATTGTGCCGATTACCGCTGCGGCGCTGTTGAGTATGGATATCCCGCCGCGCAGCACCATCATGGCTCCGTGGCTACCCGCGTCCGGTGCGGCGATGATTTATGCGCCTCGCGGCATCGGCAAAACGCACCTTGCGTTGTCCATCGCCTGCGCCGTAGCGACGGCAACGCCGCTCCTTCGCTGGCAAGTGGCAACGCCACGTCGGGTGTTGTGCGTCGATGGCGAGATGCCGCTGGTTGCTCTGCAAGAGCGGGTGGCCAGCATCGTGCCCGGCATGGCGGCAAATCCACCGGCCGATGATTTCCTGCGATTCCTCCCCGCCGACTACTTCCGCGACGGGTTGCCGGACCTGGCCAGCCTGGAGGGACGGGCACTGCTGGAACGGGTTACGGCCGGGGTGGACCTGGTGATTCTGGATAACCTTTCCTCGCTTGCACGCGGGCGGGAGAACGAGGCGGACGACTGGCAGCCGATCCAAGATACGATCCTGTCGCTAAGGCGGCGCGGAGTATCGTCCCTGGTGGTTCACCATGCCGCCAAGGGAGGCCAGCAACGGGGCACCAGCCGGCGCGAGGATATTCTGGATACCGTCATCGCCCTGCGCCGCCCGGAAGGCTACAGCGCCAGTGAGGGCGCGCGATTCGAGGTGCATTTCGAGAAGGCGCGCGGCTTCATGGGGGCAGAGGCAGCACCGTTCGAGGTGCGGCTGGAAACCACGGCGGACGATTATCTCTGGCACGTTTCCGACCTAGCGAACGACGACCAGACGATGGCCCTCTCCATGCTGGCAAGGGGCGAGACGGTGCCGGCGGTGGTCAAGGCGCTGGGGGTGAGCCGTACCACGGTCTATCGCTGGCAGAAGGAAGCGGCCGGTGAGTAGGCCCCCGCCGGGGTGTCCCACCGTCCCACCCCTAGGGAATGGGACAATGGGACTCGTTACGGACCTGCGCGCGCTGGCACGATGGCGGGCCGAATTGCTCAAGACAGCAGCCGAGACCATGGCGGGGAAGTTCGACCGTCCCACCGTCCCGGTTCCGTCCCGCGTGGGGGGAACAGATGGGACAGTTGCTCCGGTGTCGGATGGCCAAGGGCGGCCGGACGATGCGCCATTCGCGGGCGGGACATAGGCCTATGGCCCCCGCAATTGCCAATCGCAACGAATCCCATTGTCCCACCCCTAGGGGATGGGACAGTGGGACACCTCGGGCGAGATACCCCGGCGCGCTATGCGTTCCCTGAAAACAGCAGCGGGAATGACGGAAAGGCGCGACACGATGGCGACAGAAGAAGAGCGGCGGGCGATGGCGCAGGACCGCAGCCGGGCACAGCCAGGCACGGCGCGACGCGACCGCCGGTCTTTCGGCCGGGTTGCTCACTAGAAGATTCGAGAGGCGCGACTCGCTCCGGTTTCGTATTCTATATATCTTCTCAGCATGCCGCGTCCGCCCGCACCCTTTGACCGCTCCATTGCCCTCGCCTGCCAGGCGGCCACGCTGCGGGCATACGTGCTGGAACTGCGGTGCTGCGGGGGGTGGGGTGACGATGCTCCCCCTGCGGCTGATCTGCCGGGACGGCTGGCATGCGGCGCGATCCCTGGGGGATATCGTGGTGCGGCTAGGCTGTCGGCAATGCGGTTCGGCCCCGGCTGGTGTGGCGTTGCTTGAGGACGGGCAGACGCCGCCAGAGGGGTATGGCGGGCCGCAGGCATGGCGGTTGGTGCTGGTCCCGGATGCTGGATTAGCAGATTAGCAGGATTAGCAACGGGGCAGGTGCCGGAACGCAATCGGGAGCGGCTGGCACAGAACGACGCGCGCGCGGTATCGGGTGCGAATGGTCAGCTCGGCCGAGGCAACCCCGGTGCTTTTGATGTGCAAGAGCGAACAAACCGGACACCCTAAAAAGAGGGGCAAACGGCGTCTCGACGCTGCGCGGGGGCTTGTGGACCAATACGCGCGCGCACGCGCGAACCGCGTCGAAATGCACCCGTCCGGGGGCGCTGTGGGCGCGTGGAAACAGAGACGGACAATCCCGAACAACGGCAATGGACAAAGGCTATACGCACGTATAGTGATTGTTCATCGTGTTCTCGGGAGCATACGCCATGCGTCAGGTTGTCACCTACCTCCGGGTTTCGACGGATCGGCAGGGCAAGAGCGGCCTGGGCATGGAAGCGCAGCGCGAGGCGGTGGCGCGGTTCGTCGCGGCCGAGGGTTTGGAGGTGCTGGGCGAATTTGTGGAAGTGGAAACCGGCAAGGGGTGCGATGCCCTGGACCGCCGCCCCACACTCCGCGAAGCCCTGGCGCTGGCCCGCAAGTCTAAGGTGCCGGTGGTGGTGGCGAAGCTGGATCGGCTGTCCCGCGACGTGTCATTCATCGCCGGCCTGATGGCGCAGCGCGTGCCGTTTATCGTGGCAGAGCTGGGGGCGGACGCCGATCCGTTCATGCTGCATATCTATGCGGCTCTGGCGCAGAAGGAACGGGCGATGATTGCCGACCGTACCCGCGTTGCCCTGGCGGCAAAGAAGGCGCAGGGCGCGCGGCTGGGCAATCCTACCAATCTGGCCGAGGCGCAGGCGATGGGCGCAGCGGCGGGCAAGGCGGCGGCGGATGCTTTCGCGGCGAACGTGCTGCCGGTGGTGCGCCACCTACAGGCCGCCGGGGTAACGACGGTGCGGGCCATTGCTGAGGCGTTGAACGCTCGCGGGGTTCGGACGGCGAGGGGAGGGGAGTGGCATGGGAGTACGGTGCGGAATTTGCTGCTGCGTCATGTTCGATAGTGGGCGGGCGAAGCGCGTAAGTTTGTCTCCGGGTTGCCAAAAGAGATTGACTATTGGCCGTGCGGCCCAGGCGCCGCGCTTCGGTCCACTTCACGCGGAAATATCAAGCTTGATGCTACGTCATGTTTTGAGCTTGATGCGGACGGCTAATCTGACTATATGTCACTACGACCAGGGCCACCTCGTCAGCCGAGGTGTAGCGATCATCGGGGTAAGCCCGATCATGGAGGGAAGAGGCAATGTTGACCATTCAACTACATCGCGTCGCGCGGCGCCGAAGGAGCGAAAATGAATTTGAAAGCAGAGGCTTCCTCGGATCGATCGAAACCAGAGACTGCCACGGATCGGCTTCGGCGGCTTCGTAAGTCTCCTGACTTTGCGGCAGTCTGGACAGCCCATTCTGAAGAACGAATGGTGGAGTACGGCTTCGATAAGTTGTCGATCCATCGCATCGTAAAGAGTGGAGCGATCCGCGCAGGCGAGCCTGATTTGCATGGCCGGGAACAGGTTCATGTATCTGGCACCGTAGACGCCGAAGCAGTAGATATTGTTGTGGAGCCTGCACTCTCGTCGGACGGATCTGATGTTGTTCGGATAGTGACGGTAAAACCGAAAAAGCGACGAAGATAAAGCCGCTTCCCTGCGCATTTGGCTCGGGGTAAGCGCAAAGGAGATACAATGTTCAACCGAATCGCACGCTACGAAGAGCACGGCTTCGGGCTTCCTTACCCCGTCGTGATTCTGAATGCGGTGGAGGAGGAGCTTGACGAGAAGGGCGCGAGGGTAGGGGTGCGCATCCCGAATATAGAAGGGCTTGCTGCCGCCGTCGCGCTGGGAAGGTGCTTCGACCCCTACGAACTGGGCGGTGCGGAAGTGCGCTTTCTCAGAAGGACGCTGGGGTACACCCAGAAGGAATTGGCTGGGCACCTCGAAATTCGCCCCGAGACTCTCTCGCGCTGGGAGGGACGTAAGGAAAATGCTGATCAGAGACCGGTAGGGGAGTGGGCAGATAAGGCTCTCCGCATGCTTGCCGTCTTAGACCTAGCCCCAAGAGTGCCTGGTGTGACGGTCGATCCGAAGAGCATCACTGGGCTTCGTATCAGATTGCGGAACCCGAATCAGTGGCCGACATTGACGGCTGAGCAGGTGATCGTGAAAACGGACAGCCACAAGAGATATGAGTGGGACGCAGTGCATTTGCCGATGGCTGCTTGAAGCGGCACCTTCCTGGCGCCAGAGATAGCGACGCGGCCCGGCTGGCGATATTATGTCAGTTGGGCCGCCCATCCCACAGCCGTCAATCCGTTTGCCTGGATCAGGTGCGACTAATACCAACCCGCCTAGACTTTGACACACGCCCAAGGGCGATAGCCGATTGAGCGGATGCGCTCTGGATCATGGATCAAGAAGTCCCAAGCGGCTTTGCAGGCTGCGACGATTGCGTCGTAACTGTCCCAGACGAGACTGCACAGCTTGTTGGCGCGCAAGTATTCCCAGACGTTCTCCATCGGGTTCAACTCCGGTGAATAGGCCGGAAGCGGGAGCAGAGTTATGTTGTCGGGCACCACCAGAGCTCCGCCCGTCTGGTGCCACCCCGCGCCGTCGCAAATCAGGATGGCATGGGCGCGCGCCGCCACCTGGGTGCTGATCTCCTTCAGGTGCTGGTTCATCGCCTCGGTGCTCACCGCCGGCATGATGATGGCGGCGCCGACGCCGCGACCTGGGCAGATCGCGCCGAACAGGTAGGCAGAGTCGTGACGAACATCGCGCACCATGGGAGGGCGAGAGCCAACCGGCGCCCAGACGTAGGCGTGACCTCCCTTCTGACCGACCCTGGCCTCGTCCTGGAACCAGATCTCTATCGCCGCGCAGGCCGTGGACCCGGGCAGGGCAGTGCGAGCCAGGTCGGCGAAGTTTTTTTAAATGTCTCCTGCGCTTCGGCATCCTTCTTCGGATGGAAGGGACGAGGTTGCAGGCGCGTCAGGCCGAGTTGGTGCAGCCACTTGCCGATCGTGCTTTCATGGACTTCGACCGAGAAGCGGCGCGCCACCTCATCGCGAAGATCAACGCACCGCCAGCGCACCACCTTGTGCGTCACCGGGTCTGGCCCCTGAATCACCAGCGCCTTCAACACCGCCTTCTGCGCGTCGGTCAGCGCGGGCGCTCGACCAGGCGCAGAGCGCGACTTCAAACCTTCGATGCCTGCGTCGTTGTAGCGATGCACCCAGTCGCGCAACGTCTGCCGGTCCATCCCGCTCGACTCGGCCGCCTCGGTTCGCGAACAGCCCTCCAGAACGAGCGCAATGGCCAGAAGCCGACGAACCTGGGCAGCATCACGGCCCTTCGCCGCGAACGCACGAAGCTCGGTCCCGGTATGCTCCGTGCGCGTGACCGTCACGGCAATCCCCATTTATCCCTCCATCCTGCGAATCGACGATGAAGGGAAGTGAACCAGAACGCCCAAGCTCGGGGTACCCCCTGAGTCAGCCTTACGGCGGGTTGGTATAAGGACTGGTTATACGAACCAGAAAACCCTTGCGACCGCCTGCATCCGCTATAATCCGCGACATTTATAGGGGACGGATTAGGGGATAAATCGACTGTGTCGTCATAAAGCATTGATATTGGCTAGTCGTTGGCGGACTCTCCCTCCGCCACTCCGCATTTTCGCCGGATTTGCATTTTAAATCATAAAGTTACACCGCTGGTTGGGGAGATTGCCACCCCACGCACCACCCCACGTTAACCACCCCACGCCCTCCCAGCGCGGCGGCACGCCTTGACCCGAGGCTATGAGGGCGCGGTTTGACGCTGGCTTGACCTGAGGCGCTAAGCGGTCGGGCGACGGGGCCTGCGCTGAGCTAGACGCTTTCGATGTCCGCCAGCCGGTCCACTATCGCTGCCGCGTCCTTGAAGACGTTTACCGCCTTCTGAAACTCGCCTGCGTTTGCGACCTCCATAAACCAGCCCAATACCCCCCCGTCTGTGGATGAGGCTTCAGCCACAGGGGTGCCCTCTGTCCCGGCCCGAACAGCGCGATTTTTCTCGGATATCGCTGCCACGGATGGCTCGGGTATATCAACCTTCACGACCCCGCCTGAAGAAGTTTCAACGCCTAGTTGACCTAGCTTGCCCCGCGCTGCGCGGAAATCGCTATGCAGCAGCTTGTTCCGAAGCTGGCGACACAGGTGCAGAGTCTTCCTGTCTGCCTCCGATAAAGAAAAATGGCCTGCCAAATCTCCCTCGATATCTTCGAGACGACGGGAATGCGCATACTTCCTCAGAGTGGGGAGTGTGCCGGCCAGCAGGCGCAACTTAAGCTCGACGACTGCGCCCTCCGCAGCGGCAGCTTTAAATGGCTCCAGAAACATCGCCATTATCACCGATTGCTGCGACATCGGCCGCCTATCCCTGTTTTTGAGGATCGGGCACAAACGCCATCGAATAATAGGAACGGTCGGGCCAAAAGCGATAGGTGCGCGTGACGGCAAATGCGTAAAGCCACCCACCCGGCACCCTTAGCCTAGATGTTGCCTCCCATACGCGGCCGACATGCCTCGGCGGATACACGTCTTCCCATTTCGTTTCCGTCTCCGGAAAAGCCGGCGGAATGGGTTGGGTCATGACGGCAAGCCCCCGGCAAGAACTCGGCAGAACCAGAGAAACAGCCTTAGCTGCCCCAGCGAGAAGTAAAGTCTCACTTTCCCTTTTGGTCCAGTAGACTGGACTTTTAAGGTAAAGTGGCCACTGGACCAAAAGGTAAAGTGGCTACTGGACCTCCGCGGAACCCTAATGGTATCAATGGGTTGTCAATTCTAACCCCCTACGGGGTTGATACTGGACACACTACCCCCGAGGGTCACACATAGAGAGTAAGTAAGAGGGATGTTCAGGGTCCAGTGATGGCTCTTAGGAGGGGGCCTAGCCCCCCCTCATCAAGAGCCTAGTGAGGTAGCCTAGCTAGGGTCCCTGTGAGTTGTGTTCAGAGTTCACTGATCGGTCTAGTGAGCGGAGCCAGGGGCCGAGGGGAACCTCCCCGCCATCACGGCCCAAGTGTGGTTGCAGGCTGGGGCAGCCCCGGCAACGCCATGCGACCACCCAGGCTCGGCGTCGCGCCGCCCGACCACCACGCCCGCCGCTTCCCCCGCAGTGTTCCCGTCAGGGCACCCTCGGGGGTATTTTTGGTTCCCCGCCTTCACCCCTCACGGTCTCCCGTGCAGGGGTATTTTTGCGAGTCCCCAGGACTCCGCTGAGGCCCTTCCGAGTTGCCCCCGGTGGATTGGGTGCCGCCGCCACCTACAGGCCCCTCTGCGGGCTTCCTAGAGGCCCTGAGTGGGTCCCCTGCGGTTCCCATGACCCAGTCCTCTGCGGTCCCCCGATGGTGCGGCCCAAATTGGCGAAAAGTCTGAGCGGGCATCACCTACCGGGGGGAGGTCGCAATACCCCCCGTGGGGTGGTCGGCTGCCCCAGGGGCGCGGCGTAGCCGGATGACCACACGCCTCGCGCGGCCCCCGACTGGCAACCCCCGCGCGTCCCGCCACGGCCCGGCACTTGCCCCGCAGCGTGGTGCGACCATCCCCCGACAGCGTGCCCGCCCGCGTCCCCTCCGGTGCCGGCCCCGGCCATGCTGCGCCCCCGGCACGCCGCCCCATCACGCCACGCCCCATACCCTGAGGGCTATACCGTAAACCCACCCTCACGGCCCCTCCGCAAGCCCGCAGATTGCCAGCATCGCCCAGCCCAGATTTGTCCATACGAATAACAGTTGATTTCGGTATGTCTATGCGGTATGTCCTGCCCCTCCACCGCACCCAGGCGCAGCACAGCGCCCTCAGGCAAGGCAGAACACCGATGGCGACCAAGACGAAGCGAGCGGCCCTCTACCTTCGGGTCTCGACCGATGGGCAGACCACCGAGAACCAGCGGCGGGTCCTCTGTGAGGTTGCCGAGCGGCGGGGGTGGTCGGTCGTCACGGTCTACGAGGATGCCGGGATTAGCGGGGCCAAGGGGCGGGACCGCAGGCCGGGCTTCGATGCCATGCTGAAGGATGCCACGCGGCGGCGCTTCGATGTGCTGATGTTCTGGTCGATTGACCGGCTGGGCCGCAGCACGGCGATGGTCGCAACGGCGCTGGCCGAGCTAGAGGCGGCGGGGGTCAGCATCTATGCCGACAAGGAAGCGATGGACGCGACCACCCCCCACGGCCGGGCGATGCTGCAAATGGCGGCGGTCTTCGCGGAGCTAGAGCGGGGCATGATCCGTGAGCGTGTCATGGCGGGGCTTGAGCGGGCGAAGGCGCAGGGTGTGCGGCTGGGGCGGCCGACCGTAGCGACCAAGGTGGAGGACGCGATACGGGACCGTCTGGCGCAGGGGCATGGGATGCTGCGGATAGCGAAGGAACTGGCGATTGGCGTCTCCACCGTGCAGCGCGTGAAGCGGAGCGTCGCGGGCGCGGCAGGGGCCGGCTAGCGGCACCGAGCAGAACGTTGGGAGGTAGCCGAGGTAAAGTAGACTGGACCTTTTGGTAAAGTGAGACTGGACCAAAAGGTAAAGTCGTCACTGGACCACGCGTGGCCTTAACGTGGCATCCTATGTTTTTTGATCCCGCCACAGGGGAGATTATTCCTCACACTATCTACCCTTCCCCGCGAGTCCGCTTCAGCCATGCTTGGTCCCGCTGGAAACCCCCAGCGCAGCACAAGGAGAACCGGACATGGTGAACGTTGAATTTGAGGGCGGGGCGGTGTTCCTCCGCATTGGCCGGGTAGAGGTCTACGGGCGGCGCGAGAGGCCCGCACGGTGGGCCTGGGAGCGGGAGCCGGGGTCAGTGGAGGTTATGGCCGGGCTGTTCCGCCTGACCGTCTCCAAGGCCCCTGGGGAGCGCGAGCGGGCAGCCTCGCGGGGAGCGATGCGGGACCTGATGGGCGGATAGGTGTCGGAGACGCCACGCACGTTCGCTGGGATGGTTCTAGGCGTTATACGTCAGGAGCGATGGTAACAATCGTCTGCTGGGGTGTTGTTGTAATGGATAGCGGTTCTGAGGGCGGGGGAACCATCATTCCAATCCGAGCCACCTGAACGGCAAAACCTGCGGCTTGGAGAGCGGCACGCAAGGCACTGTGCATGGCGTCCACTCTTTGCGACCCGGTAGCGGATATCAGAACGGGCACCCCGCGCGGGCACGCTCCGACGACTTGGTGGATGAGATCGGACGGGAGTTCAAAACGCGGTCTACCAATAGAGACGGGACCGATGATGCCGTTGTTTGTGCCGAAGTTGTTAAACGTATCTCTTGCCATACGTTCGTCTCCCGCTGTGTTTGCGTGTTCGGCCGGCTTAGGTGCGGTGACCCAAAGCCAACCGAGTATTCCAAAACCCACGATGGCGCAGGCGCTACCACCAATGCCGAGCGGCTTGTTTGGCCCGGGAAGCGAGTCCCATGTCCCGATTAGCCCCAGCCCCACCGTCAGGAAGCCACCGCCTACGATGCCAAGGACGTGCCTGCGATCCATGCGACGAGATTAGGTCTGGGGCATGTATTGCTGCAATGCGCATTATGAAAGCTACGCTCCGCGCTGGTTGCCATATCGGAGTGCGCGTCGGGGCCTTCGCCATTCGTCGTCTTCCTCGCGGCAGTTTTCAGCCACCTCTCAAGGGCGTCCTAGAGAATGGTGGCGAAGCGGAGGCCGGCGACCTCTATGTGCCCGCCGCGTGCCCCCAAAGGCCATACTGGCCACGAAAGCTCAGGGCCCCGCCGCTTCACCCGATGGGCAGCCTCACCGCCTCTACGCACTCCCTTAGCCGGGCCGCGTCGTCCCCGCCGAAGTAGACCCCCAACGTCATCCCGTTCAGCGCATGGCCTGTCACCTGCTCGACGACATGCTTGGGCTGGCCCCGTCGGATGGCGGTCGTTACGAACCATCGGCGGAAGCTGTGGAAGTTGACCAAGCTGCGACGCTTGCCTTCGGCCTGCTCATCGACCCCCACCCCGTCCCGCTTGCGGTAATGCCCGAACCGCTTTGACGCGGCCATGCTGCGCTCTCGACCCTCCACCAACGCGCCCGGTTCGTGGAATAGGTAGCCGGTCGGCTCCTTGCCCTTCACGCGCCGCGCCACGATGGCCGCGAGGTCTGGATGGATGGGCACCTTGCGGACCCCCGCCCTGGTCTTGGCAACCCGAATGTCGAACATACCCTGGGCGCAATACCGCACTTGCAGCCGGTAAATCTCCTCGATCCGCATCCCGGAGAGCGCCGCAACCCGCATGAGGTCGGCAAGCTCGGGGTCGGCCGGACCATTCAGCAGCGCGACCAATTCGGCGTCCGTAAAGGGTCGTTCGGTCTCCCCTCCGCGTCCGTTCGCGGCGGCCTTCGCGGGGGCCTGACGGTCCCATGGGTTGCGGTCGTCGGGCACGTGCCCCTTGCGACCAAGCCAGACCCAATAGCTCCGACAAGCGGAGACCTTGCGCTGCACCGTCTTCGCATCCAGGCCCGTCCGGGTCAGATGCTCGGTCACGTAGCGGCCGGCGGCGCGGCGGTCGATTGCTTCCACGGTGGGGGGCAGGCTCGCGCCCTTCATCCAGCCTTCCAGGCCCTTCAGGTCGCCCTCTAGCTGGCGCTTTGTGCGCGGCTGGTAGGGTCCCTTTGCGCCGCCCTCGCGGAGCCAGTCGCCAAGGTGGTGCAGGAGTGGCGTTGCGATCCCCGCCGCGATGCCCGCGAACGCCCCGGCCGCAGCGTCACCATCCGCCCGTCTGATTTCTTCGACGCGCTCCCCGATCAGGTCATCCACAAGGCCCTCTTGGTGGTCTTCGCGGTCGGGGTCGCCCATGGCGTTGACCCGCTCGCCCCGCGATGCCATTTCCTTCACCCCGCGCCACGCGAAGGCTTCATCCAAGAGGGGGTCGTGTGTCCCCTTGTCGGCCTGTGCAATGCGTGCCTGGAAGTCGGCAATGGCTTCATACCGCCGGGCCTGAGCTACCCTGAGTTCTCGCGTCTTCAGCGAGCGTCTGAGCTTTTTGCCTAGCTTGGCGTGGAGCCGAAGGGGCACGTAGACCACCGCATACCAACCCTGCCGACGCCGTTCGAGCCACCGAGTATCCGACATGACCACCCCACAGACCACCCCACGTTCACCACCCCACGTTAGGCACTATGAGGCCAGAAAACTAGCCATTTCCTGGGGTCCAGGTGGTCTAAACTGAGGGTCCCTCTCCCTCCGCCAATACTCGTAGGAATCCGCCATTTTTTGACGTTTATGCCTTCAATCCCCACATCAATCCCCACATGGAACCTGCGAACTGTCGCGAACCGATGCGACCTAGCCAGAGTTCTCTGCGGGCAAGCTGATCCGCTACCGCAGGCTGCCGCCTGCGTCCAGCGGACCCCTTCCCGCGCAGCAGCGGCGGCAAAAGTGGCGGCCAGGATGATTGCCAGGACCGCGGTGTTACCGGCGATCGAAAGCGTTGCCGCGCCCGGCAGGACAGCGATGGATGTGATCCGCCGGCTGAAGAGCTGCACCGCGGCGGCCGAACAGGTGATGGCCTTTGCGCGGATGGGTGACGGCTCGGTGAAGATGTCGAAGGCGCGGCTGGCGGCAAGCGAGCACCGTCGGCGTAGCCTGTTGACGGCGGTGAAGCTGCACGGAGCCATTCGCGGTGTGGCCGACATTGATCGGTTCCATGATGAGCTGGTCGGTGTGGTGGCGGAAGTGGCGAAGGAATATCGGCTGGCGGCTGAGCTGCTACTGAACGGAGTGCGGCGCGTCGCGGCGCGGTGGGGTGGGTGAACGCCGCATCGTTCAGCGTCGGCGGGCCGGCTGGAGCGGTGCCTGAACCTGTTCGCGGACCGATGTGGCTATATGTGCTTGAGTCGGCCGCTTTCGCACCTGAATGGGCGTTCGCGGGAGGAGTGAGGACTTGAGGGCGAAGGGGATGACGGAAGACATCAAGCCAATCTGGCAGGACGATCGCCCGCCCCTGTCACCGACGGTCGGCCGCATGTTTACGGGCTGGCCTTTGACGGACCGCAGCCGCGTAACTGCGCTCAAACGGTTCCCGGCGACCCACAAGGAAGTGGTGGCGCACCATGTCACCGACTTGTTCGGAGTGGCTCCGGGTACGGCGCCTCCGACCTCGGCGAAGCTGCGCGTGGTGGGCCTAGCCGATCGCGACGGCCTCCACGCCTTGGCGGTCGAGGTGAAGGGCAGCCCCGCGCGGCCGGACGGCGGCGTCTACCACCTGACCGTGTCCCATGCCGAGCATCGGCGGTTCGTCGATTCGAACGCCCTGATGGCGGCCTGGCCCTGCATCACAGCGTCATGGAATGCAGCCGGCGGGCGTTGATGGCGGATCAACCCCACGAGATAGCGCAGGGGTTGCGCAAGGTCGCGGTCACAGAGAGGGGAGAATGCGGAACCTGCGAATCGCCTGGATACTCGCTGCGCGTGGGGCAACTCGACGGCCAAAATTCGGGTTCTCCGGTGACCGAAGTATGCCATGCGCAACGAGGAAGCCAGTCTAAAATGGCAAAATTCGTCGCGGGCAGGGAGCTTACTTCAAATAATCAAGCTGTTTTTGTTGCTGGAAACGGGCGCTTTCGCATGCTGCTGCGCCTCGGTAGAAAACAATAAACGCCACCAGACTGCCCCGGCGCGGCGAGTCAACACGGACAGCCAAGGGCTTTCCGTTCGCATCAGCTTGCAAGACGCGGACGGTATCTTCCAGCCCATTAGCGCGATCCATTCGGATGTTTTCAGCCGGAGAGGACGGGGCGCGGGCGGCAATGCAGCTTCCATCGCGGGTTATCAGAAACCACGTTCCAGCGCTGCGCTGCTGATAGACCGCCGTCGCAGCAGCGCGAGCTAAGGCGCGGTCGGCAACGATTTTGGCGGGATCGTAGCCTACCTGCGCGGCTTGAGCGGGAGTCACATAGCCCAACGCGGGAGGGGCAGCCTGGCTCCGTCGGCCGACAACACAGTCATCGAACGGATCGCCCGTCCGCCGTTCGTGTCGGGGAGATGGCGCAGTCCCGGAGCCGCCTCTCAGCGGAAGGTTTGGTCAGCTCAGTCGCCGCAAATCGCTTGCCTGATCCTGCTTGTGGGACACCAGGACCTCCCATCCTCGCCGATCCGAAGTGAGCTTCCCATAAATGCGCCCCTGGTCGTCCTGGCCGGTATGTAAGCGGCGGCGCAAAAGTAGGCCGGTGAGGGGGGTGTCGTCCTGCTCGATGTGCGCCCGCCAGACGAATACGCCGCTGGCCACCTGCCGGGCGCGCTGAACGTGCCGCCCGACCGGCTGGACGTGGCGATCGCGGCGCTGCCGCGCGACCGCGAGGTGGTCGCCTACTGCCGCGGCCCC
>ERZ778029.1113-NODE-1113-length-26901-cov-46.683677_pt1 | contig 26901 bp, 21 predicted proteins | sample MGYA00375759_ERZ778029 | MGnify/ENA primary metagenome ERZ778029 (study PRJEB29350, sample SAMN05389819) | bioreactor metagenome | isolation source: Ammonium sulfate bioreactor | place: South Africa: University of Cape Town | collected 2014-04-04 ...
GAACGACAGCTCGTCGCTGCGCCCCGGCGCCTCGCCCAGCCAGAACGGGATGCTCGGCGGCGCGCCGTGTGCGTCCTCCACCCGCAGCCGGTCGCGCTCGACGCGCTGGATGCGGTAGCTGGCGTTGCCGAGCTGGAAGATGTCGCCGGCCATGCTCTCGACCGCGAAATCCTCGTTCACCGTGCCCACGATGATCGCCTGCGGCTCCAGCACCACCTTGTAGTCGGCGGTCTCCGGAATGGTGCCGCCGGAGGTGAGCGCAGTGAGCCGCGCGCCGCGCCGTGGGCGCAGCTGGCGGTTCACCGCGTCGCGATGGATGTAGGCCGCGCGCGGGCCCTGGCGGGTGGTGAAGCCCTCGGCCAGCATGCGCACCACGGCGTCGAATTCCGCGCGCGACAGCTCGCGATACGGATACGCGCGGCGCACCAGCGCGTACAGCGCATCCTCGTCCCACTCCGCGCAGGCGACCTCGGCGACGATCTGCTGGGCCAGCACGTCCAGTGGCTGTGGCGGGATCACCAGCGCGTCCAGCTCGCCGCGGCGCACGCAGTCGAGCAGGGCGGTGCATTCGACCAGGTCGTCGCGCGTGGCCGGGAACAGCCGTGCCTTCGGCGTGCCGTCGATGCTGTGGCCGGAACGACCGGCGCGCTGCAGGAAGGCGGCGATCGAGCGCGGCGAGCCGAGCTGGCAGACCAGGTCGACCTCGCCGATGTCGATGCCCAGTTCCAGCGAGGCGGTCGCCACCAGCACCTTGAGTTCGCCGCGCTTGAGCCGCTGCTCCGCATCCAGCCGCAGCTCCTTGGCCAGGCTGCCGTGATGCGCGGCGACGTGCTCCTTGCCCAGCCGCTCGGACAGGTGTCGCGCGGCGCGCTCGGCCATGCGCCGCGTGTTGACGAAGACCAGGGTGGTGCGGTGCGCGCGTACCAGCTGGGCGAGGCGGTCGTAGACCAGGTCCCAGCAGTCGTTGGACATCACCGCTTCCAGCGGGACGGGCGGCACTTCGATGGCGAGGTCGCGGGGGCGGGTGTGGCCCGTATTTATGATGGTGCACGGATCGCCCTTCTCCCCCGTGGGAAGAAGGGAGTGTTGAGCGCCGACCAGAAAGTCGGCGATCTTTTCGATGGGCTTCTGCGTCGCCGACAGCCCGATGCGCAGCAACCGCCGCTGGCACAGCGACTCCAGCCGCTCCAGCGACAGCGCCAGGTGCGCGCCGCGCTTGCTGCCGGCGATGGCGTGGATCTCGTCGACGATCACCGTGCGCACGCCCGCCAGCATGGAGCGGCCGGAGGCCGAGCCGAGCAGCACGTACAGCGATTCGGGCGTGGTCACCAGGATGTGCGGCGGCAGCTTGCGCAGCAGGCTGCGCTCGACCTGCGGCGTGTCGCCGGTGCGCACCGCGGTGCGGATCGCCACGTCGGGCAGGCCGAGTTTCTCGAGCTCGGCGCGGATGCCTTCCAGCGGCGCTTCCAGGTTGACGTGGATGTCGTTGGACAGCGCCTTCAGCGGCGACACGTAGAGCACCGTGGTGGCATCGGCCAGCGCGCCGCCGTGCGCCACGCCCTCGCGCACCAGTTCGTCGATAGCGGCGAGGAAGGCGGTGAGCGTCTTGCCCGAACCGGTCGGCGCGGCGACCAGGGTGTGCCGGCCGGCGCGGATCGACGGCCACGCCGCGGCCTGCGCCGCGGTGGGCGCGGCGAAGCTGCGGCGGAACCAGGCGGTGACCGCCGGGTGGAAGGCTTCGAGGGCTCGGGGGTCCATGCGCATCGGCACCGATTCGGGCGGTGGCGGGGAGTGGGACACCCGATCATATATGGGACGCGCGGTGCCGGCTGCAACCGGTGTGTGGCGGTGCAAGGCCGGCATCGGCATGTCAGTATTCACGTTCGATCGGGATGTCGCGCGGGAGTCGCATGGGTGCGATCGAACAGGAGACCGGAGTGCAGCAAGCGCCATCCGAGGCAGCTGAGGAAACGGCCGGTGTGACCGGCTGGCAAGCCATGGCCGATGGCCAGCACCTGCTGCTGCGCGACTGGCCGCGACATGAGGCGCGCGGCGCCGTGCTGATCGTGCACGGCCTGGGCGAACACAGCGGCCGGTACGATCGCCTCGCCGCGTGGTTCAACCAGCGCGGCTATGCGGTGCGCGGTTACGACCAGCGCGGCCACGGGCAGTCGTCCGGCCGGCGCGGCGCGCTGCGCCATCGCGACGACCTGCTGGCGGACCTGGCGGCGGTCTATCACGAATACGCGCGTGCCACGCCGCACCAGCCGCTGCTGCTCGGCCACAGCATGGGCGGCCTGGTGGCTGCGCGCGCCGTGCTCGACGGCGCACTGGCGCCGCCGGCGCTGGTGCTGTCCTCGCCAGCGCTGCGCAGCCGCGAGTCGCCGCGGATGATCCGGCTGGCCGGCATCCTGGCGCGGCTGCTGCCCAACCTGCCGCTGCGCAGCGGCCTGGACGCCGGCAAGCTCTCGCACGACCCGCAGGTGGCGGTCGACTACGTGGCCGACCCGCTGCGCCACGGCTGGATCACGCCGCGGCTGGCCGATTTCATCTTCCGCGAAGGTGCCGCCTGCATCGCCGACGCCGCCGAACTGGCAGTGCCCACCCTGCTGCTGGTGGCCGAGAGCGACGAACTGGTCGACCCCGCCGGCAGCCGCGCCTTCGCCAAGGCCGCGGCACCCGGCGGGCAGTTGACCACGCGCTTCTTCGCCTCGCTGTACCACGAGCTGTTCAACGAAACCGAACCCGGCCGTGGCCAGGTGCTGATGCAGCTGGGCGACTGGCTGGGGCGGCAGCTGCCTCGTTGAAAAAATGCGCGTGCCCGATCCGTGCCATCGACCCGCCATGAATGCCGGCAATACTTCGATCCAATCTCAGGGAGAGACCACCATGTACGCACGACCGTTGGCGCGCCTTCCGCGCATCTTGCCGGCCCTGTTGCTGAGCGTGCTGCTGGTCGCCTGCGGGCGCGGCCATGACGGCCACCCGCCGGCGCTGCAGGGTGCGCCGGGCACGGCCGCCTCGGCGGCGCCGGCACCGGCCGCGACCACCTTCGCGCTGGTTTCGGCCAGTTCCCGCAGCAGCGATTCGCGCACTGCGCTGACCTTGCGCTTCAACGCTCCGCTGGCCGCGGCGCAGGGTTTCGATGCGCTGCTGGCGGTGAATGGCCCGAACGGCGAAGTGGTCAGCGGCAGCTGGAGCCTCGGCGACGACGGCAAGACGCTGAGCTTTCCCTTCGTGCAGGCGAACACGCGTTACGCGGTGACGCTCAAGGCCGGCCTGCTGGCGGCCGACGGCCGCACCCTGGGCCATGACCAGAAGCGCGAGGTGTATTCGGGCAACCTGCCCGCGGCGGTCGGCTTTGCCTCGCACGGCAGCGTGCTGCCGGCGCGTGGCACGCGCGGCCTGCCGCTGGTGTCGATGAACGTGCACGACGCCGACGTGGAGTTCTTCCGCGTGCGCGAGGACGCACTGTCGGACCTGTTCTGCAGCTATCCGCGCAACGGCCATCGCGACAGCTACGAGCTCGACCACGACGTCGCCTACTACAACACCTGCGGCGAAGGGGACGATCGCCGCAGCCGCATGCCGATCACCGAGCTCGGCGAGTCGGTCTACGCCAACCACTACACCCTGGGCGGCGAGCCGAACGAACGCACGGTGACCTACCTGCCGGTGCAGAACATCAAGGAACTGGCCCAGCCCGGCGTGTACATGGCGGTGGTCAAGGCCGGCGGCACCTTCAAGGACGGCTACGACACCGCCACCTTCTTTGTCAGCGATCTCGGCCTGCACCTGCGCGTGTACCGCGACAACGTGCTGCTGCATGTCGCCTCGCTGCGCGACGGCACGCCGGTGAACGGCGTCGACATCGAGATCCGCGACGAGGCCGGGCGCAGCAAGCTCAAGGCCAGCACCGGCGCCGAGGGCAATGCGCTGCTCGCGTACAAGATCAAGGCGTCCGACGTGCTGGTGGCGCGCCACGGCAAGGACGTCTCGGTGTTGCCGTTCAACAAGCCGGCGCTGGACGTGTCCAACTTCGACATCGGCGGCCGCAAGCAGGCGCCGTTCGAGGTGTACGCCTGGTCCGGCCGCGACCTGTACCGGCCCGGCGAGACGCTGCGCGCGTCGGCGCTGCTGCGCGACGACGACGGCAAGCCGATGAAGCCGCAGTCGCTGTTCGTGCGGGTGAAGCAGCCGGACGGGCGCGTGCTCGCCGAGCAGCGGCTGGAGCCGCAGCAGCTGAACTACTTCGAGCTGAGCCAGGCGATTCCGGCCGACGCGCCGACCGGGCTGTGGCAGCTGGAATTCCGCCTCGACCCTTCAGCCAAGGAAACCGTGCAGGCGTTCCCGTTCCACGTCGAGGAGTTTTTGCCCGAGCGGCTCAAGGTCGAGCTGTCGAGCCCGCAAGTACGGCTGGCGCCGGGCGAGCCGCTGCAGCTGAAGGTCGCCTCCAGCTACCTGTACGGCGCGCCGGCCGACGGCAACCGCTTCACCGCGAAACTGCTGGTGGCGCCGGAGGTGCATCCGGTGGCGACGATGAAGGACACCTTCTTCGGCAACCCGCTGGTCGAACTGCCGAAGAGCGCCGCCGACGTGGTCGATGCGAAGCTCGACGCGCAAGGCGTGCTGGAGCAGGCGGTGGCGCTGCCGGATGACGTCAAGCCGGTCGCGCCGCTGGCGGTGACCCTGTCCGGCAGCGTGTACGAGAGCGGCGGCCGCGCGGTGACCCGGCTGCTCAAGCGCACCTATTGGCCAGCCGACGCGCTGGTCGGCGTGCGCCCGCTGTTCGATCCGAAGCAGGGCGCCGAGAGCGAGGCGCCGGCCGGTTTCGAGATCGTGCGGGCGAACGTCGACGGCGCACTGGTCGCCGGCGCGCATCTGAAGGTGCGTTTGCAGCGCGAGTTGCGCGATTTCTACTGGCTCTACGAGCGCGACGGCGGCTGGCAGTCGAATGCGAACCAGCGCCTGCAGCTGATCGACGAGAAGGACATCGACGTGGCCGCCGGCCAGTCCGCCCACGTGGAATTCCCGGTGCAGTGGGGCAGCTACCGCGTCGAGGTGTACGACCCGGCGACGAAACTCACCACGGTGTTCCCGTTCTTCGCCGGCTACAGCTGGGACGACGAGAACCTCGGCAAGGAAGCGCGCCCGGACAAGGTCAAGCTGCAACTGGACAAGGCGCGCTACCGCGCCGGCGACACCATGAAGGTCACGGTGACGCCGCCGCATGATGGCCCCGGCGTGCTGCTGGTGGAATCGGATCATCTGCTCTACACGAAGAACATCGAGGCGAAAGCCGGCGCCGTGTTCGAGATCCCGGTGACGAAGGAATGGGAGCGCCACGACGTCTACGTCTCGGCGCTGGTGTTCCGCGGCGGCGAAGCGGCCGAGCACACCACGCCGGCGCGCGCGATGGGCGTGGAATACGTGGCGATGGACCGCAACGACCGGCGCATTCCGCTCAAGCTCGACGCGCCCGCGCTGATGCGCCCGGGCAACCCGCTCGAGGTCGGCGTGCAGGCCAGCGGACTGGCCGGACAGCAGGCCTTCGTCACGCTGTCGGCGGTCGACCAGGGCGTGCTCAACATCACCAACTACCCGGTGCCCGATGCGTGGGCGTGGCTGTTCGCCAAGCGCGCACTCGGCATCGACGCCTACGACCTGTACAGCCGCCTCATCGAGGCGATGGACGGTGCCGAAGCCAAGCTGCGCTACGGCGGCGACATGAGCGGCGCGGCACTGCCCAAGGCCGCGCGGCTCAATCCGAAAGTGCGGATTGTCGACCTCTTCAGCGGCCCGGTGGCGTTCGACGCGCAGGGCAAGGCGACGCTGCGCGTCGACGTGCCCGACTTCAACGGCAGCCTGCGCCTGGCCGCGCTGGCGTACACCGACAGCCGCTACGGCAATGCCGACGGCAAGGTCACCGTACGCGCGCCGCTGGTGGTCGAGCCGAGCACGCCACGGGTGATGGCGGCCGGCGACCAGGCGACGATCAGCCTGGATCTGAAGAACCTCTCCGGCAAGGACGGCACCGCCAGGGTCAGCGTCAAGGGCGGCGGCCTGATCACCGTCGACAAGGCCACGCAAAGCGTGGCGCTGAAAGACGGCGCCGGTACCACGCTGAAGATGCCGGTGACGGCGCAGGCCGGCGCGGCGGTGGCGACGGTCGACATCCACGCCGAGCTCAACGACTACCGCGTGGACCGCCACTTCGAATTCGCCGTGCGCCCGGCCTGGCCGGAAACGGTGAGCACCACGCCGCTGGCGCTGGAGGCAGGCAAGGGCGAGCACTTCGGCGCCGCCGCGATCGCCGGCCTGCTGCCGGCCACGGTGAAAGCTCGGCTCACCCTGAGCACCTTGCCGCCGCTGCCGTACGCCGCCGCGCTGCGCGACATGCTGCGCTACCCGTACGGCTGCATCGAGCAGACCACCAGCAAGGGCTATGCCGCCCTGATCCTGGACGGCGCCACGGCCAAGGCGCTGGGCGCGCAGCAAATGAGCGACGCCGTGCGCCAGGCCGCGGTGGACGGCGCGCTGTCGCGGATCGCCTCGTTCCAGGCCAGCAACGGCCACTTCAGCTTCTGGGGCGGCACCAGTCCGATCGTCACCTTCACCACGCCTTACGTGGTGGACTTCATGCTCGATGCGCGCGACGCCGGTTTCGCCGTGCCGCAGGATGTGCTGCAGAAATCGCTGCAGCGGCTCAACGACGATCTGCTCGCCGGCGGCCATCCGTATTACAGCTACGAGCACCACGACCACATGCGGCTTGCCGACGAGGCCTACTCCGGCTTCGTGCTGGCCCGCGTCAACCGCGCGCCGTTGGGCACGCTGCGCGCGATCTTCGACAACGAGCGGCAGAAGCTGGTGGCGCCGCTGCCGCTGGTGCACTTCGCCGTCGCGTTCAAGCTGATGGGCGACAACGAGCGCGCGCAGAAGGCGATCGACGAGGCGTTTGCGTGGAGCAAGGAGCGCCCGTGGTATGTCGGCGATTACGGCTCGGAGCTACGCGACCTGGCGCTGATGGTGGCGCTCACGCATACCTACGGCATGAGCAAGCCCGCGTACGACGCCAAGCTGGTCGACTGGGCACGCAACGCCACCGCCAACGTGCGCGTGCGCCAGCAGCAGGACAAGAATTACCGCTGGTCGTGGTCGTATCTCAGCACGCAGGAGCAGGCCGCGATCGCGCGCGTGGCGGCGGCGTTCGATGCGAAGAGCAACGCGCCGCTGGCCGCCACCATGACCGTGGCCGGCAAGCTCGAAACCGCGTCGGACAGCCGCGTCTGGAGCCGCCAGCTCAGCGCCGCCGATCTCGCCGCCGGCGTCAGCGTGCAGCCGACCAGCGACGCGGCGATCTTCGCCACGCTCGACGTCGCCGGCGTCCCGCAGCAGGCGCCCGCGGCCGACGCCAGCCAGATCGACGTGCGCCGCAGCTGGTTCACCACCGACGGCAAGCCATGGACGGGCAATCAATTGAAGGAAGGCGACACGCTGATCGTCGAGCTGGCCATCGAATCGCGCATGGACATCCCCGACGCGCTGGTCACCGACCTGCTGCCCGGCGGGCTGGAGGTGGAGAACCTCAACCTCGGCGGCGCGCAGCAGTGGGCCGGCGTGGTGATCGACGGCATCGACCTGGACCAGCACGCGGCGGCGGCGGAAACCGTGCACGAGGAATACCGCGACGACCGCTACGCCGCCGCGCTGAACCTGCGCCGCGGCGACAAGGCCCGCGTGTTCTACCTGGTGCGCGCGGTGACGCCGGGCAGCTACACCGTGCCGCCGCCGCTGGTGGAGGACATGTATCGCCCTGCCGTGCGCGGCATCGGCAAGGCCGTGCCGGCGAAGATCAGCGTGGTCGAACCATGATGCCGAGTGCGTGTGGCGAATATTTCACAAATGCGTCATCCCCGCGAAAGCGGGGATCCAGTGCCTCCCTGCCATCGGGCATGGTAGACGGCACTGGATTCCCGCTTTCGCGGGAATGACGGTGTGAGGGTGCGTGGTCATCACCCATGCCGCATGAATCCGCCACCACTCCGGTTGCCGGCGGGCCGGTTCCGGCAGCATCACACCGCCATCGCTGGCTGCGAATGGCGCTCGTCGGCATGGTTCTTCTGCTGCTCGTCGCGTTCGCCCTCGACCGCTTGTTCCCCCTGCACCTCCCCGCCCCCGACACCGGCAGCACCGTGGTGCTGGCGCGCGACGGCACGCCGCTGCGCGCGTTTGCCGACAGCGACGGCGTGTGGCGCTACCCGACCACGGCGAAACAGGTCTCGCCGTTGTACCTGCAGGCGCTGCTGAACTACGAGGACCGCTGGTTCTACCGTCACCCCGGCGTCAATCCCTATGCGCTGCTGCGCGGCCTCGCCGGCGGCCTCGTGCACGGTCGCATCGTCTCGGGCGGGTCGACGCTGACCATGCAGGTGGCGCGGATCATCCAGCCGATACCGCATACCTTCCGCGGCAAGCTGGTGCAGATCTTCCGCGCGCTGCAGCTGGAGGCGCATCTGTCGAAGGCGCAGATCCTCGACCTGTACCTCAACCACGCGCCGTTCGGCGGTCCGATCGAGGGCGTCGAGGCGGCATCGTGGGCGTACCTGGGCAAGCCGGCGAAGCGGCTGTCGCACGCCGAGGCGGCGCTGCTGGCCGTGTTGCCGCAGTCACCGAGCCGGCTGCGGCCGGATCGCCATCCACAAGCCGCACGTGCCGCGCGCGACAAGGTGCTGCGTCGCATGCGCGACCTCGGCGTGTGGAGCTCTGCCGAAGTGCGTGACGCGGCGATCGAGCCGGTGGTGGCGCGCTCGCTGCGCGCGCCGCTGTCCGCTGCCTTGCTGGCCGAGCGGCTGCATCGCGAACAGCCGCGGGCGCGGCGCATCATCAGCACCATCGACGCCAACCTGCAGCGCGCCGCCGAGGATCGGGTCAGCACGTATCTGTCGCGGCTGCCGGCGCACACCTCGGCCGCCTTGCTGGTGGTCGACAACGCCACGCTGGAGGCGCGCGTCTACGTCGGCACCAGCGACTTCGCCAACCCGCAGCGGCACGGCTACATCGACATGGTCGCCGCACCGCGCTCGCCCGGCTCCACGTTGAAACCGTTCCTGTACGGCCTGGCGCTGGACGACGGCCTGATCACCTCGCAGAGCCTGCTGGTCGACGCGCCGCAGGATTTCGGCGGCTACAAGCCGGGCAATTTCGACGAGGCGTTCTCCGGCCCGGTCAGCGCGGCAGAGGCCTTGCAGCGCTCGCTCAACGTGCCGGCGGTGGACGTGCTCGATCGCGTCGGGCCGGCGCGCTTCATGGCGCGGCTGGCCGCGGGCGGCATGGACCTCGGCCTGCCGGCGGGCGCGCAGCCGAACCTGTCGATCATCCTGGGCGGCACCGCCACCCGGCTGGAGAACCTGGTCGGCGCGTACACCGCGCTGGCCAACGGTGGCATTGCCGGCACGCCGCGCTACACGAAGGAGCAAGCCGCGCGGCCGCGCCGGCTGCTGTCCAGCGGCGCGGCGTGGATCATCCGCGACATCCTGGCCAGCAACCCCGCCGACGTCGAAGGCCGCCCGCTGGCCGGCGCGATCAACCGCCACGCCACGGTGGCGTGGAAGACCGGCACCAGCTACGGCTACCGCGACGCCTGGTCGATCGGCGTCACCGACCGCTGGACCGTCGGCGTGTGGATCGGCCGCCCCGACGGCACGCCCTCGCCCGGCCAGTACGGCGCGGTGACCGCGCTGCCGCTGCTGTTCCAGATCGTCGACATGCTGCCCTCGCGCGGCGGCCACGCCCGCGCGCAACCGGCCAGCGTCAGCCGTCGCGACATCTGCTGGCCGCTGGGCGGCGCGTTCGAAAACACCCCGGCCAGCCTGTGCCGCCAGCGCCGCAGCGCATGGGTGCTCGACGACGCGCTGCCGCCCACCTTCGCCGAGCGCGACCTCGGCGCCTGGTCCGCCGGCCTGCTCGGCCTGCGCGTCAACGCGAAAGGCCAGCGCCTCAGCGGCGCCTGCCATGCCGCGCACGAACGCACGATCCAGCTCGCGCGCTGGCCCGCGCTGGCCACGCCGTGGCTCGGCGTCGACGACCGCGCCGCCGCCGCGCTGCCGCCGCTCGCCCCCGGTTGCGCCCCCGATTCGCTGGACCGCGCCACGCCGATCCGCATCACCGGCCTGGCCAGCGGCGTCACCCTGCGCCGCGCGCCGAACAGCGACCAGCCGCTGCGCGTGACCCTGCGCGCGCTTGGCGCCGACGGCGAAGTGCAATGGCTGCTCGACGGCCGCCTGCAAGGCAGCAGCGTGGGCGCCGCCGCCCAATCCCTCGTGCTGCACCGGGCCGGCCCGCACACCGTCACCGCGCTGACCCGCGACGGCGCCTTCAGCGCCGTGCGCTTCCACGTGGCGGACTGAGAGGTTGTGATTTTTGCAACCTCGAAGCACGGCCATGGATGGCCGAGCGCAGGTCGGGCACGCAGGTGCCCGATCTGCGTGAGCGAGTCCGGGCATGTACCGGACCCGCGATGGAAGAAAACCACAGGAAGTGGTTTTCTTCACAGGCACTGAAATCGCGCCGGCGTGAACCTCGCGCCGCCGGCGTGGTCAACGAGCGGCACGACCGGGCGAATTGCGCGCCAGAATGGCAGCCGGGCGTCGTGTTGCCGCTTTCTCCCCGTACCGGAGTCTCCATGCGCATCCTGCTGGTGGAAGACGATCCCTCCATCGCCGAGGGCATCCGCACCTCGCTGCGCCAGGGCGGGCACGCGGTTGACCACGTGGCGGACGGCGGCCAGGCCGACGCCGCGCTGCGCGATCACGGCTACGACCTGCTGGTGCTGGACCTGGGCCTGCCGGGGCTGGATGGCAGCGAGGTGCTGCAGCGCCTGCGCCGCCGCGGCAAGGGCCTGCCGGTACTGGTGGTGACCGCGCGCGACGGCCTGGCCGAACGCATCCGCGTGCTCGACCTGGGCGCCGACGACTATCTGGTCAAGCCGTTCGCGCTGAGCGAGTTCGAGGCGCGCGTGCGCGCCCTGCTGCGCCGGGTCAGCAGCCAGGGCAAGCCGGAACTGCAACTGGGCCGGTTGCGGCTGGACCTGCCCGGCCACCGCGCCTGGGTCGATCGCCGGCCGCTGGAGCTGACCGCGCGCGAGTTCGGCCTGCTCGAAGCGCTGGCGCTGCGCGCCGATCGCGTCACCAGCCGCGCGCAACTGATCGAGGCGCTGTGCGACTGGGACCAGGAACTGACCGACAACGGGCTGGACATCGCCATCCATCGCCTGCGCCGCAAGCTGGACGGCAGCGGCACCGGCGTGCGCACCATCCGCGGCCTGGGCTATCTGCTGGAGGAGCTGGCCGACGCTGGCGGCGCCGCATGAAACGCCCCGCGCCCATGCGCCCCAGCCTGCGCCGGCGACTGCTGGTGTTCCTGCTGATCCCGATGGCGACGCTGTTGCTGCTCGATGCGCTGCTGAGCTACGGCGTGGCGCTGGGCTACGCCAACCGGGTGCACGACCGCGACCTGGCCGACGATGCGCGCACCCTCGCCAAGCTGCTGCAGAACAACCCGCTGGGCGGCCGGCTGTCGCGGCAGGCGCGTTTCCTGCTCGAATACGATCCGGACGGACGCAGCTATTTCAGCGTGCGCAGTTCCAGCCAGGGCCTGCTCGCCGGCGATGACCGGTTGGCCGCGTCACCGACGCCGACCGCCGCCGGCCTGCCCGCGCTGTACGACACCCGCCTGGACGGCCACGCGCTGCGCGCGGCCACCGTGCGCGAAGACATGCCGGGCGATGCCGCCGGCCAGCTCACCGTCACCGTGGCCGAGACGCTGCACGACCGTCGCGAACAGGCCCGCGAGATCCTGCTGCTGGCGGTGGTGATGCAGACCCTGCTGATCGTCTGCGTGCTGTCGCTGGTCTGGTTCGGCGTGCGTCGCGGCCTGCGCGTGCTCGATCCGCTGACCGCGCGGCTGGCCGCCCGCTCCAGCGAACTCACCCCGATCGACGGCCCCGACGTGCCGCAGGAGATCCAGCCGCTCACGCGCACCATCGACGCGCTGTTCGGGCGACTGCGCGACATGCTGGCGCTGCACGACCGTTTCATCGCCGACGCCGCGCACCAGCTGCGCACGCCGCTGGCCGGACTGAGCCTGCACGCCGATCGTGCGCTGGCCGATCCCAGTCCGGCCAACCAGGCCGACGCGCTCGCCCACATCCAGCGGCTGACCCGGCGCGCCGCGCGCACCGCCTCGCAACTGCTGGCGCTGACCCGCGCGCAGGCGGCGCCGCCGGAGCAGGGCGGACAACAGCGGATCGACCTGGCCCGACGGGTACCCGAGATGGTCGCCCAGCGCGTGCACGAGGCGATTCGCGCGGGCATCGACCTCGGCTACGAGGGCGGCACGCCGCCGCTGTGGGTGCTCGGCGAACCCGCCGGCGTGCAGGATCTGCTCGACAACCTGATCGACAACGCGGTGCATTACGCCGGCCGCGGCAGCGAAATCACCGTGCGGCTGCGCGCGCGCGACGATGGCGGCGCCAGCCTGCTGGTCGAGGACAACGGTCCGGGCGTGCCGCCGGACCTGCTGCCGCGGCTGAGCGAGCGCTTCTTTCGCGTCGGCGCCAGCGCCGAGCCCGGCAGCGGGCTGGGCCTGGCCATCGTGCAGCACATCGCCGGTCGCCATGGTGCCGAGCTGGTCTTCCGCAACATCGAGCCGCACGGCCTGCAGGTGTCCGTGCATTTCCCGCCGGTGTCCCATGCGGTGGACGCGCCGCCATGAACGCCTCCGTGGCCGGCGCCGCGGGCGATAAGGCCGGCGAAAGATTCGCACCCCACAATGGGGCTCCGACTTCTGCCCCGGCCCCCGCCCACGTGCTGCGCGGGCGGCCCCCCTGGAACATGCCCGCCGAGTTCGCCCGCCTGAACCCCGCTGCATCCGGCCCATGCAGGCGCACCCGCCTGCTGTTGCCCGCGCTGCTGCTGTGCGTGCTGGCCGGCTGCGCCGAACCGCTGCCGAAGCTGGCGCCGCCGCAGTCCGCCCAGTGGCGGCATGCGACCGCCTCCGCGCCGGCGGCGACAACCGACCCCGCACTCTGGTGGCAGGCGTTCCACGATCCGGCGCTCGATGCGCTGGTCGAGCGTGCGCTGACCGACAACCTCGACGTGGCGCAGGCGGTCGAGCGCTTGCGCGCGGCGCGCATCCTGCGCCGGCACGCCACCGATCGTTATCGGCCCGGCCTGAGCGCGCGCACCGACGAGGCGATCGATCCGGACGCCAGTGCCTCGTTCTTCGTCGCCGGCTTCGACGCCAGCTGGGAACTGGGCCTGTTCGGCCGCGCCGAGGGCAGCCGCCGCGTGGCGCAGGGCGAGCTGGACGCCGGCGTCGCCGACCTGCGCGCGGCGCGGGTCAGCCTGGTCGCCGAGGTGGTGCGCGAATGGATCGGCCTGCGCACCGCGCAGCGACAGGAGCAATTGCTGCAGCAGGTGGCCGCCGAGCGCGCGCGCGCCTGGCAGTTGCTGCAGGCCCGCCAGCGCCTGCAACTGGCCGCACCCGCCGCAGTGGATCAGGCCGCGGCCGCCAGCGCGCAGGCCGCGGCCGCGCTGGCGGCACCGCGCCAGGCGATCGACGCCAGCGCCCAGCGGCTGGCCGTGCTGCTCGGTCGCGAGCAGCCCGATCCGGCCTGGCTGCAGCGCGCGCCGCCGCCCGAGCTGGGTGCATGGCGGCTCGACGCCACCCCCGCCGATCTCTTGCGCACGCGTCCGGAGATCGCCCGCGCCGAAGCCGACGTGCTGCGCGCCGCCGGCGAACTGGCGCTGGCCCACGCCGACATGTTCCCCAGCATCGGCATCGGCGGCTCGCTGGCGTGGGCTACCGACATCAACAACAACCACCGTTTCTCCACCACGCCCAACGCGATCACCTCGTTCGGCCCGAGGATCAGCATCCCGCTGTTCGACTGGGGCATGCGGGTAGCGGCGCACCATGCCAGCGCGCACCAGCTCAAGGCCAGCGTGCTGGCCTATCGGCAGGCGGTGCTGCAAGGCGTGGCCGAGGTGGAGACCGCGCTCGGCAACTTGCATCAGCAGGGCGAGCGCGAACGCCACGACCAGGCCGCGTGGCAGGCGCTGCAGCACGCCGACCAGGTGCTGCGCCGGCGCGTCGCGCTGCGGCTGGACAGCCCGCTGCAGCAGCTCGACGGCCGCATCGCCGCAACCCAGGCGGCGCTGGAACTGGACGACGCGCGTGCCGCCCGCGCGCTGGCCTACGTGGCCTTGTTCAAGGCGCTCGGCGGCGCACCGCCCCCCGCGGCAACGACGGCGCCGACTGCCGCGGCCAGTGCAGCGGCGCCGCGCTGATGGTGGCCCTCGCGCGCAAGACGCTGGTCTACGAATGGCGGCGGTTCCTGCCGGCGATGCTGGCGGTCGGTTTCGCCGGCCTGCTGCAGCTGCTGCAGATCGCGCTGGTCCTGGGCATCTTCGGCAGCACCAGCCTGTACGTCACCGGCTCGGCGGCCGAGGTCTGGGTGGGCTATCCCGGCACGCAGAGCGTCGGGCTCGGCCGCGCGATCGACGCGGACGTGGCCTCGCACCTGCGGATGGACCCTCAGGTGCAGCGGGTCGAGCCGTACCTGTGGGTCGACGGCGACTGGCGCGGGCCGCGCGAGACCGGCGGCGTGTCGGTATTCGTCTCCGGCATCGACCCGGCCGCCGACGGCCTGATGTTCGCCAAGGTGCTGCCGCCGGCGTTGCGCGCACGGCTGGCCGAGCCCGACACGATCGTCATCGACCGCTCCGCGCTGGACCAGCTCGGCGTGGGCATCGGCCAGAGCGCCACCATCAACGGTCATCGCGTGCGCGTGGTGGGCATCGGCAGCGGGCTGCGCGCGCTGGGCGGGGTCAACGTGCTGTGTTCGCTGGAGACCGCGCGCGAGCTCGACAACGATCCGACCGACACCGGCCCGACCTACCTGGTGGCGAAACTGCGTGATCCGACCCGGGCCGAGGCGGTGGCCGCGCGCCTGCGCGGCGCCACCGCGTTCGGCCCGTACACCGCCTGGAGCGCACGCGATTTCGCCAATCGCTCGGTGCGCTACTGGCTGTTCGACACCGGCGCCGGCGCCGGCGTGCTGTTCCTGGCCGGCATCGTGTTCCTGGTCGGCACCGTGATCACCAGCCAGACGCTGATCGCCGCGGTCAACGGCTCGGTGCGCGAGTACGCCACGCTCAACGCGCTCGGCGTGGGCGTGGGCGCGCTGCGCAAGGTGGTGCTGGAGCAGGCGTTCTGGGTCGGCGCGCTGGGCCTGCTCGGCGCCAGTGCGCTGGGCCTCGTGCTGATGCTGCTGGCGCGCAGCCAGGACGTGCCGGTGGTGCTCAACGTGGCGGCGGCGCTGGGCTGCATCGCGCTGGTGATGGGGCTGGCCGCGGTCTCCGGGCTGGCCGCGATGCGCAGCCTGCGCCGCGCCGATCCGGCCAACCTGCTGCGATGAACGCGATGTCCGCCAGCACCGGAACCGCGCGCGCGCCGTCGTTGCAGGCCGACAACGTCAGCAAGGCGTTCGTCTCCGGCAACCAGCGCACGCAGGTGCTGGACGGGCTCAGCCTCGACATCGAGGCGGGCGAGCTGACCCTGATCTCCGGTCCGTCCGGCTGCGGCAAGAGCACCTTGCTGGCCGTGCTCAGCGGCTTGCAGAAAGTGGACGGCGGCCGCGTGCGTGCGCTCGGCAGCGAGCTGGGCCAGCTCGACCTGCGTGCGCTGGAGCGCTTCCGCCTGCAGCACACCGGTTTCGTGTTCCAGGGCTTCAACCTGTTCCCCGCGTTGAATGCGTTCGAGCAGGTCGAGCTGCCGCTGAACCACATGGGCCTGTCGCGCGACGAGGCGCGCCGGCGCGCGCGGCAATCGCTGGAGGAGGTCGGGCTGGCGCATCGCATGCGGCTGCGTCCGTCCGAGCTGTCCGGCGGCGAGAAGCAGCGCGTGGCGATCGCCCGCGCGCTGGCCAAGCAGCCGGAGCTGCTGTTCGCCGACGAGCCGACCAGCGCGCTGGATGCCGCCAACGGCCAGGTCATCATCGACATCCTGCATCGCATCGCGCACGCCCACGGCACCACCGTGCTGTGCGTCAGCCACGACCCGCGGCTGGTCGTCCACGCCGACCGCGTGCTGGCGATGGAGGACGGCCGCATCCTCAGCGACCGGCGCCCCGCGGCACCGGCCATCGATTCCCAGGAACCCGCCCCATGACCTCGCTCGCACCGCATTCCCCGCACCGCCGCGCGCTCCGGTTCGGCATCCTCGCGCTGGGCGTCGCCGGGCTGCTCGGCGGCTGCTCGCAGCCGGGCGACGCACCGGTCGGCGCCGCCGCACCGGTCGCCCGTTACGCCGCGGTGGCGCGTGGCCGGATCGACATCGAGGGTGGCCTGCTGGAACTGTCGATGCCGCGCGAAGGCGTGCTCGCCACGGTGGCGGCGCACGAGGGCGACCGCGTGAAGCGGGGCCAGTTGCTGGCTGCACTTGATGCGCACCCTGCGCAGCTGGCGGTGGACGCCGCACAGGCGCAACTGGAGCAGGCGCAGGCACAGCTCAAGCTGCTCGGCGTCAAGCAGCAGGCGGCGCGGCAGCGCGCGCAGCGCCTGGCCGCCGCCGCGGCCGTCGGTGCCGGCGACGGCCAGAGCGCCGACGACGCGCGCGAGGCCGCCGCCCAGCTCGACGCCGAGCAACTGGCCGCGCACGCCGCGCAGGACATGGCCGAGCAGAAGCTGCGCGAAGCCCGCTACGAACTGCAGCAGCGCAGCCTGCGCGCGCCGTTCGACGCCCAGGTGGTGCACGTGGCGGCGCAACCCGGGGCCAGCGTGTCGCCGAGCTCCGGCGCGCTGTTCACCCTGCTGCCGGACAAGCCGCGCATCGTGCGCGCCGAGCTCAACGACAGCTTCGTCGGCGCGGTCCACCCCGGCATGCCGGCCGAGGTCAGCGCCGACAGCGATCGCGACGGAAGCCACTGGGCCGCGCACGTGCTGCGCATCGGCAAGGTGTACGGCCCGGCCACGCTGGAGAACGACCCGCAGGTGCGCGCCAACGCACGCACGGTGGAGTGCGTGCTGACCTTCGACCAGCCGTCGTCGCTGCGCATCGGCCAGCGCGTGGTGGTGCGCTTCGGCACGCCCGCCGGCGCGGCGAAAGACTGAGGAAACCGCGCCCGGCGATCATGCCGGCGACAAACCGCCACGATTCCGTTCCGCCAGGCCTGCGCGTGATCCAGCAAACCGACTTCTTCCTCGAGGGTGGCCGCCGCGGCGTGCTGCTGATCCACGGCCTCACCGGCACGCCGATGGAAATGAAGCTGCTCGGCAAGGGCCTGAACCGCGCGGGCTTCACCGTGCACGGCATGCAGCTGGCCGGCCATTGCGGCAGCGCCGACGACCTGCTCGCCACCGGCTGGCACGACTGGTACGCCAGCGTGCAGCAAGCCGCCGACGACCTGCGCGACAAGGTCGACCAGCTGTTCGTCGGCGGGCTGTCGATGGGCGCGCTGCTGGCCTTGAAGCTGGCCGCCGATCGTCCGGGGCAGGTCGCCGGCGTGGGCGTGTACGGCGCCACCTTCCGCTACGACGGCTGGAGCATTCCGCCGCTGGCCCGGCTCTCGTTCCTGCTGCCGCTGCTGAAGAAACTCGGCATCGGCCGCGGCCGCAGCTTCATGGAGCAGCCGCCCTACGGCATCCGCGACGAGCGCCTGCGCGCGCAGGTCAGCGCGGCGATGCTCGGCGGCGACAGCGCCGCCGCCGGCTTGCCGGGCAACCCGTGGTATTCGCTGGCGGAGATGTACGGCTTGGCCGCCAGCGTGCGGCGCCAGCTGCCGCAGGTGACCGCGCCGTGCCTGGTCGCCCACGCCAGCGACGACGACGTCGCCAGCCCGAAGAACGCCGAGCTGGTGGTGCGCGCGGTCAGCGCGCCGACCGAGCTGCTGCTGCTCGACGACAGCTACCACATGATCACCATCGACAAGCAGCGGCGCACCCTGATCGAGCGTTCGGCGGCGTTCTTCGACGGCATCGCCGCCTCGCGCGCGGCGGCCTGACCATGCCGGCGGCGGGCGCCATCTCCCCCCTCGTTGCCAGTCTCTGGCTGCTCAACATCGTGCTCGACACCGGCGGCCAGCTGGCGTTCAAGGCGGCGGCGGGCGACCCGACGGCCGGCGACGGCCTGGCGCGCTGGCAGCACATGGCGTCGCGCCCGTGGCTGTGGCTCGGCATCGCCAGCTACGTGATCGAGTTCCTGGTGTGGATCGCCTTCCTGTCGCTGATCCCGCTGTCCGAAGGCGTGCTGCTCGGCTCGATCAACATCGTGGCGATCATGCTGGCCGGGCGCTTCCTGTTCGGCGAAAAACTGACCCGGCTGCGCGTCGCCGGCATCGCGCTGGTGACGCTCGGCGTGGCCATCGTGGGGCTGGGCGCATGAAGCGCTTCTACCTGTTCGGCTTCCTGCTGCTGATGGGTTTCGACACGCTGGCGCAGGTCAGCTTCAAGGTCGCCGGCAGCCAGGCGCTGCCGGTGGCCGCCAGCCTGGCGTGGCTGTTGCGTGTGTTCGGCCAGCCGTGGGTGTACGGCGCGGTGGTCGGCTACGTCGGTGCGTTCTTCACCTGGATGGCCTTGCTGAAACACGCGCCGATCGGCCCCGCCTTCGCCGCCTCGCACCTGGAGGTGGTCTCGGTGATGCTGCTGTCGGTGTGGCTGTTCGACGAACACCTCACCCCCGCCCGCGTGCTGGGCGCCATCGCGATCGTCGCCGGCATCGTCTGCCTCGGCCTGGCCGAAGGCCGCGAACAGGCCGCCGAACCCGCGGCGGCCTGAGCACGGGCCACGCCCATGCTGCCCCGCCGCCACCACGAACTGCCGCCCACCGCCGGCCTGCCGCTGCACCTGGCCGACCTGCGCCCCGGCGCGCCGACGCTGGCCGGCGACCTCGCCACATGGCTGGACACGCCGCCGCTGCAACTGACCTGCTCCGGCACTGCCGCGCTGATGCTCGCGCTGACCACGCTGCGCGAACGGCAGCCGCAGCGCCGCCGCGTGGTGGTGCCGGCATTCACCTGCCCGCTGGTGGCGATCGCCGTGCGGCAAGCCGGGCTGGAGCTGCAGTTGTGCGACCTGCGTGCGGGTCACCACGACCTGGACCCGGCCGCGCTGCGCGTCGCCTGCGACGAACGCACGCTGGCGATCGTGCCCACCCATCTCGCCGGCCGCGTCGCCGACGTCGACGCCGCGCTCGCCGTCGCGCACAAGGTCGGCGCCTACGTGATCGAGGACGCCGCGCAGGCGCTGGGTGCGCGCCGGGCGGGCGGCGCCAGCGTGGGCCTGGCCGGTGACGTGGGCTTCTTCAGCCTGGCCGCCGGCAAGGGTCTGTCGATCTACGAAGGCGGCCTGCTCACCGCGCGCGATCCCGTGCTGCGCGAGCGGCTGGCCGACGCGGCGGCGCGCGTGCCGCGGCAGCCCGGCCGGGAATGGCGCCGGTGTTTCGAACTGTTCGGCTACGCCGCGCTGTACCGGCCGTGGGGGCTGCGGCTGGCCTATGGCGATCCCTTGCGCCGCGCGCTGCGCCGCGGCGACGCGATCGCGGCGGTGGGCGACGATTTCCCGCCGACGATTCCGCTGCACCGCGTCGGCCGCTGGCGGCAGGCGGTGGGAGCGCGCGCGTTGCCGCGCTTGCCCGGTTTTCTGGCGCAACTGGTGGCGCAGGCGCAACGATACCTGCCGCGGCTGCGCCGCGTGCCGGGCGTGCAGGTGCTGGACGACCCGTCGCGCGCCCGGGGCACCTGGCCGTTCTTCCTGCTGCTGCTGCCCGACCGGCCACGCCGCGACGCCGCGCTGGCGCAGCTGTGGCAAAGCGGCTTCGGCGTCAGCCGGTTGTTCATCCACGCGCTGCCCGACTATCCCTATCTCGCCGGCACCGTGCCCGCCGCCGACGTGCCGCACGCCCGCGACTTCGCCGCGCGCAGCCTCACCATCGGCAACAGTCCGTGGCTGACGGATGGGGACGTCGAGACGATCTGCCGCGTGCTCGAAGACGTGCTGCGCTGAAGATCAGGCGGATCGCGCCGCGATCCCCGCCAGCAGTTCGAGGTTCAGCGCATGCTGCTGCGCCTGCCAGCCGGCGAGCTGCGCGGGGTCGATCACCGGCTGCGCGTCCAGCGCCGACAGCTTGCGCTTCCACCAGCTGCGATAGCGGTAGTGCGAGATCTCGCCGTTGATGTCGCTGCCCACCAAGCCGCGACGCAGGCCGGCGATCAGCGCCAGCGCATGGCCGGGTTGCAGCTGGCCCTGGTCCCAGTTGGTGCGCGCCACCTCGGGCGCGAACACGTCCTTGTCGATCGACAGGTAGGCCGGCGCGGCCTGTGTGCGCTGGCATGCGACGAACGCATCGACCATCGCCGCGGCCGTGTCGAAGTCGCGGAACGCGTGCGCCAGACCGAGCCGACGCGCCCAGCCGGTATCCACGCCGATGCTCCAGTAGCTCAGCCTGCCGCGCCGCAATGGCGTCAGGTAGTTCTCCCACGCATGCCCGGCACCGATGTCGGCGGAGGTGATGCCGAGCACGTGCACGTGGCTCACCTGCGGCAGCCGCGCCACGCGGCGCACCCACGAGCCGCAGTGCACGCCGAACGGGAAGCGCATGTTGTCCGGGTGGTTGTCCAGCACCACCACCTGGAACGGCGCCTCGCGGCGCACCCGCGCGATCAGCGGCCAGCTGAGGTGATGGAAGTCGCCGCTGCCGGTGAACACCGTGCCGTACTCCGCCGGCAACAGCTCGTCGAGCACGCGCGCGAAGCGCCGCAGGGCGGCCAGCGAACAGCCGAAGCGGATCGACTCCTGCCAGTGTTCCAGCGGCAGCACCAGGCGGTCGCGCAGCGGGCCGACCGAGCGGTCGATGTCCAGCACGATCGGCCGGTGCGAAAGCTCACTCATCGGCGTTCGCCTCCTGCCACTGGCGGTCGCTCTCGAAACGGCCACCGAGACGGTGCAGCAAGGCGCGCATCAGCGGATTGCGCGCGTACACCGCGTGGCGGGTGAAGGTCATCCGCGCGCCGAGAAAGGCCTTCACTTCCGGATCGGTCCAGCCGGCCACGTAATGCGTCAGGCCGCGCTCGCGCGCGTAGTCGAGATTGTGCATCCAGCTGACGAAGTACAGGTTGTGCTCGCGCGCCTCGGGGTAGGCGAAGCCGATGTACTTGTCGACCAGCTTGCCGGCGTACTCGTAGCAGAGGTTCCAGCCGATCATCCGGCCCCGGTGGCGGTAGACGAACACCACGCCGCCGCTGGCCGCGTCCTGCAGCAGGCGGCGGAAGAACGCCGCGCCCGGGCGGTCGAAGTGGATCTCGCTCTGCGCATACACGTTGTCGAACAGCGCGTGGAACGCGGCCAGCGTGGCCGCGTCGCGGAAGCGCGCGGCGCCGGTCGGCACCGCCTCGATGTCGAGCTCGGCGCGCGAACGCAGCTTGCGCCGGATGTTCTTCCGTCGGCCCGGCGAGAGCCGCGCCAGGTACTCGTCGGTCGAGTCGAAGTCGATCGGCACGAAGGCCAGCGCCTGGCCTTCCAGCAGCACGAAGCCGGCTGCTTCGCAGGCCGCGGCGAAAGCGCGCGCGTGGGCGTTCGCCGCCGCATCCAGCAGCGGCGAGACGTGCGCGATGTCCTTCACGATCAGCAGCCGGCACTGGCGCCCGAAGGCGGCCTTCAGGCCCTGCGCCAGCGCTGCGGGCGCCACCCCCGGCGGCAGCGGCGCGTACTCGGTCACCGTGCTGCCGGCGAAGCGCGTGCGCCAGCGCAGCAGCGCCCGCCAGTGGCGGTACAGCGGCAGCGCGGCCACGCGGCGGCGCAGCGCGTCGTCGGCGGTGGTCAGCAGGTCGAACGGCGCCACGAAGGCGGGCATGCCCTGCGGCGAGCGGTCCACCGCGAAACCGGCCGGCGGTTCGGCCATGAACGCCGCCAGCAGCGCGTCCGGTTCCAGTTGCGCAATGAAAGGCATGAGTAAGCGAGCGTGCCTAGACTGGGGCCGTCAGCTTGCGTCAGCCACCTTGCGCCAGCCTTCCATTGCCGCCTGCCACCCGGGACACGCCATGAATGCCACCACCCAGCAGCAAGTATTCGAGATCATCGCCAAACAGGCCAAGACCGACGTCGCCAGCGTGAAACCCGACTCCACCCTGAAGGACCTGGGCATCGCCTCGCTGGAGGCGATCGAGCTGATCTTCGACATCGAGGAGCACTTCAACATCAACTTCCCCGACCAGCAGGGCGCCAACTTCGACCGCGACACCGCGCAGAGCCTGGTCGACGCAGTGGACAAGGCGCTGGCCGACAAGGCCGCCGGCGGCGAAGGAGCCGCCTGATGCAAGCTCGGCCGCTGCGCCGCGTGGTGATCACCGGCATGGGCGCAATCAGCCCGCTCGGCGTCGGCGCCGCGGCGCTGTGGCAAGGCCTGCGCGAAGGGCGCAGCGCGATCGGCCCGCTGCGCCACCCCGATGCCGAACGGCTGCGCGTGAAGGTCGCCGCGCAGGTACCGGCCAGCTTCGACCCGGCGGCCAATCTCGACGAGCGCATCCTGCCCACGCTCGACCGCACCTCGGAATTCGCGCTGCACGCCGCGCGCGAGGCGGTGGCGCAATCCGGGCTGGAGTTCGCCAATCGCGGGCTCGGCCTGCGCACCGCGGTGGTCGTCGGCACCGGCGTCGGCGGCGAGACCACCCAGGACGAGCAGAGCCGGCGCCTGTACGGCGAAAACGCCCAGCGCGCGCACCCGCTCACCATCGTGCGGCTGATGACCAACGCCTCGGCCAGCCAGATCAGCATCGCCTACGGTTTGCGCGGCCCCACCTTCGCCGTGGCCAGCGCCTGCGCCTCGGCCAACCACGCGATCATCCAGGCCGCGCAGATGATCCGCTGTGGCATGGCCGACGCCGCCGTCACCGGCGGCACCGAGGCCTGCCTCACCTACGGCGCGCTGCGCGCATGGGAAGCCATGCGCGTGCTGGCCGACGACACCTGCCGCCCGTTCAGCGCCAACCGGCGCGGCCTGGTGCTGGGCGAGGGCGCCGCCATCTTCGTGCTGGAATCGCTGGAACATGCGCGCTCGCGCGGCGCCACCATCCTCGCGGAACTGGCCGGCAGCGGCATGACCGCCGACGCCAGCGACATCGTGATGCCCAGCGCCGAAGGCGCCGCCGCCGCGATGCGCCAGGCGCTGGACGACGCCGGCCTCGCGCCGCAGGACGTCGACTACATCAACGCCCACGGCACCGGCACCCAGGCCAACGACGTCACCGAGACCAAGGCGATCCGCCTCGCCTTCGGCGAACACGCCAACCGCCTCGCGGTGTCCTCCACCAAGTCCATGCACGGCCACGCCCTCGGCGCCTCCGGCGCACTGGAACTGGTCGCCGCCATCGGCGCGCTGCGCGAAGGCGTGGTGCCGCCCACCGCGAACCTGGACCGAGTCGATCCGGCCTGCGATCTCGACTATGTGCCGAACGTGGCGCGCGAGATGCCGGTGCGGGCGGTGCTCAGCAATTCGTTCGCGTTCGGCGGGTTGAACGCGGTGCTGGCGTTGAGGCGGGCGCCGTAGCCAGCGCCCTCGTTCGTGCTAGGCGCAGCTTGCAATAGCAAGCGTAAGGGGGCGCCGTGGAGGGCACCAGTTTTTGAGGGAAGGAAGTCGCGGCACTTGGGGCAGTAGCGGCCTGTTTCAGCCCCAAATTTCAAATCGAAACTTGAAAATAGACAATACTTTGTCTTAAAGTGAGTTTCGCGGCCAATTGATGGCCATTTCGGCGGGCTTGGCCATGCTTCACTCCTTTGCGTTCAAGAACTTCCTCTCGTTCAGGGAGCGAACCGAGGTGTCCTTCGCCCTGACCCAAAAGGCCAGTTCGCACGGCTGGGACGTGCCTTCGCCGACCGGCCAGCGTCTTGCCACGGCCTTGGCTGTCATCGGTGCCAATGGCGCGGGCAAGACTTCGCTGATCAAGCCTGTGGCGTTTTTGAGCTGGTTCATCAAGCACTCGTTCCTGCAAAGCACGCCTGGCGCGCAAATACCGATCAAGCCGCATTTCTCCACAACGAACGAGCCGGTAGAGTTCGAGGTTGAGGCTGATGACCTGGACGGCACGCTTTGGCGCTATGTGTTGAAGGCGACGCCGGAACGCGTGTTGCACGAGGCCGTCTACAAGCGCTTGAACAAGAAGCGCGCGAAGTTTTCCCATGTGTTCGAGCGGGATTGGGACGAGGCTGCGAAGGAATACGTCATTGCGCAGAATGGTTTCGACCTCAACCCTGCCGAGGCGAAAAAGGTCCGCCCGAACGCCTCGCTGATTTCAACGGCGGCGCAGTATGGTGTGGAAGTCGCGCAGCACCTGGTCGGCGCGAATGTCGCCAGCAACATCCTGCAGATTGGTCGCGTCGACCCTCATCTGGGCTTCATCAACGCATCCATCTTCTTCCATGAAAATGTCGCGTTGAAGAAGCAGATGGAAACCCTGCTGCACACTCTGGATCTCGGCCTGTCCGGCGTGGAGATCAGGAAACTGGACATGACCGTGCCACCGGACATGAAGCTCCCGGATGGCACGAAGTTGCCGTCGCAGTATCAGGTTCTTGGTGTCCACACCTTGAAGGACGGTTCCAGGCACGAACTGCAAATGATGGAAGAATCCAGCGGCACGCGGACGGCATTCACGCAGCTCTGGTATTTGTTGAGCGTGCTGGCCGGTGGTGGCATCGCCGTGATCGACGAGCTGGAAAGCGACATGCACCCGCACATGATCGAGCCCTTGCTTGATCTGTTTGCCAGCCCGCATACCAATCCGCACAACGCACAAATCATCTTCACCAGCCATTCGATCGAAGTGATGGGCCTGCTTGGCAAATCGCAGGTCGTTCTTGTCGAGAAGAAGGATTGCGAGAGTGAAGCCTGGCGATTGGACGCGATGACGGGCGTGCGAAGTCAGGACAATCTGTATGCGAAATACATGAGCGGCGCTTATGGAGCGGTGCCGCAACTATGACGCCACCGCCGGCCAGGACGCGCACAGTCAAGGAAACCCTGCTCATCGTCTGCGAAGGCGATGCCGAAATCGCGTTCGTCCGCTTTGTGAAGCGCACCTATGCCGACGCACTGGGGCGTGCCGTGCAGGAACACAACGCGCAAGGCAAGGGTGGCAAGCACGTATTGGAAGCCGGATTGCGCCGCGCGAGGAACAACCGCGCCTACGACAAGGTTGTTCTGTTGCTGGATGCAGATCAAGACTGGGACGACCAGCTACGTGCGAGAGCGCAAAAAACCCGCGTCGGCAAACATCCGATAAGCGTGATCGAAGCCTGCCCCTGCCTGGAAGCGTGGTTCTTGCAGGTTCTCGGCGCTGAAACCGAAGGCGATACCCGGCACATGAAACAGAGGTTCCGGGCACGCACGGGAGTTCAAGCGCATGAACCTGAATGGATGGAGCGACTACTCAGCCGTGATGTGCTGGACGAAGCCAGAGAGCGAGTGCCGCAACTCGCCGATTTGATGAACCACATGGGCATAGCAAAGCGGTAAATAGCTATGGAAAAGGCATCGGAGACAAGGGAAAGGCGCCACGGGAAAGATGTCAGAGACAAGTCGCTGCAAAGCGAAGCCAGGCTCATCCCGGCACTCTCCCCCGGAAAATCGGGGTCAGGTTCAGTTCGCTTGAGACCGCGGCCACCTCGCCTGCCCGCACCACTCAGTCGCACCGGTAGGCCGGCATCGCTAAAAAACCGACCGCAGCCCCAAGTGCACGACGAACGGCTGGAAGTCGCGGTCGCTGTGTAGCAGCGTCAATCCGTCCGCGATGCAGCGGGTGGCGATGACGCAGTCGATGGTCTTGCGGACGGTGACGCCTTTGTCGCGCAGGGTCCGGAAGTTCCGGGCTGCCTGCACGGCCACGGCCGGGCCGCCGAGCTGCACGACGTCGAGGCTGCCGAGCAGGCGCAGGACGTCGCGGAACTCCTTGTCAGTGGTGGTTCCCTGCAGTACCTCGGTCAGGATCAGGTCGCCAATGGCCAGGGGCTCGGTCCCCAGCAGGCCGTCCAGGCAATTCGTTTGCCGGGTTTCGACGCCGCGCAGATAGTCGATCCATACGCTGGAGTCGACCAGGATCACGCATCCGTCCTCAGTCTTTCGAGGTTGCCCTGCCACTGAACCTTGCCGCGCAAGGTCTTGATCTGCTGCTGCCGCTTGAGCCGCACCAGCGTCTGCAAGCCGAGTTCCACGGCCTCGCGCTTGGTCTTGAGTCCCGAAGCCTTCATGGCATCGCGCATGAGTGCGTCGTCGATCACGATGTTGGTACGCATGTGTATATTCCTCCGGTTGCATACACACACTAGCGCGGACCGTGCTTGGCGTTCAAGTTGCTGGCGCCGAGTGGTGACAGGGGCGAACTTGCCTGCCGGATGACGGGGAGAGGTCGCTTGCTGCTGGCCCTTCGACTTCAGCCCTGCGGGCCTACGCTCAGGGTGGACGGTGTGGGTGGATGTAAAACATCAGGGTCAGAGCGCACATTCGAGCGTCCGTTTCTGGCCGATTGGAGACGTTCCCTTTGCCCGCAGCGCCCTGCTCTCGCAACCGCGCAGCGGTTGCGCACCGAGTGCGGGCCAGGATGGCCCGCTGCTCTACCCGGGGCCCCTGTGCGGCGGTGAGGCGGGGACGACAGGCCGCGCAGCGGGAGCCGACAGGGATGTCGGCTCCTTATCGCCAGGGCAGGATGCCCTGTCGAAAAGCCCGGCCCCGACTCACGGACTTGCCGGGCAGGCGAGGGCATGGATGCCCGAGTTGAGGCAACGCAGGAGCAGTTGCCCGATGCCCGGCAAGCGCCAAGCGGGGTGGCCTTTCTCTTTGGTTACTTTCTCTTTG
>ERZ778029.1153-NODE-1153-length-25811-cov-3.577885_pt1 | contig 25811 bp, 33 predicted proteins | sample MGYA00375759_ERZ778029 | MGnify/ENA primary metagenome ERZ778029 (study PRJEB29350, sample SAMN05389819) | bioreactor metagenome | isolation source: Ammonium sulfate bioreactor | place: South Africa: University of Cape Town | collected 2014-04-04 ...
AGAAACAACAAAATAAAATGAGTGAACTGCATGCACGCACGCGTGGAAACACACAGCATATAATAAAAGCTGATACACACACATATATAATCGCTTAATAAATAAATAAAGGAGAAAACAGTGGCGGCGGCAGTAATAGTGGCAACTTTAGAAAAACAGAAAACACAGTTTTGGAACACAGCAGCAACTCACAAAAAAAAGAAGAATAATAGTAGTAGTAGTCGACGAAAAATCGAGAGAGCCATGAACACATAAATAAGAAGAACAAAAAAAAGAAAAGAAACATACAGGAAATATTTCATCATCTCAGTCTCATCGAAAATTTAGTGTTTTTTTTCTACACAAGTCTCTTTGAGAAACACACAAAATGAACACACGCACACACAACATAAGAGAAATGTAAATAAGTTTCGATTTTCTTTTTTTTTTCGAGAGAAAACGTGATAAATAAATCAAACGAGAAATAGACAATTCATATTACAGATCTTTGTTATTTGTTGTTTTCTTCTACTGTTCGATTGATAGATTTGGTTGTCATACTATGAATTACGACGAGGTTTTTTCAATTCAACCTTCAGTCGTTTGGAACCAACACTATAACCATCCATGCTTGATATAGCTAAATCGAATGAAACAAAAAAGAATAGTTTGTTTATTGGAGAGACAAGAAATGTATGTATGCACCTTGCTGAGCCGATGCTGGATTGTCGTAGGAAACAAAACCAAAACATTTTGATTGATTGGTTTTTTTGTCAACGAACACCTTGGCCGACAGAACATTGCCTAGGAGAAGACGAAAAAAAGAACGGAAATTCCGTTCGAAAATCGAAAGTATTCGAAGAAGAAAATCTTACCAAATTGAGAAAATAGATTCATCAATGTTTGATCAGTTGTCTCTTGTGGTAGATGACAAATGAATAAATTGGAATTTTCCGGACCTATTTGTTGTTTGCCACTTTTAGTCGTACGATAGGCTGGATTCGGTGAAAAACGCATCGCTGATAAATACGATGAATTATTCGAAAATGGTAGATAACCATCGTTACGTTCATAACGATCATTGAATAGATTCGATGCCCCTGGTTCATTCGGTTGCGATGGTGGTTGTTGTTGTGCAAGAGGATATTGTGCATGCGGTGATGATGTTGAATTGAGATACATATGATTGGCAAATGGCGGTGGTGGCAAACGTGGGTTAACCATTTGTTGAGTCGATGGTGACGATTGTTGATAGTAGAATGATGATAAAAGTTGCTGTTGTTGTTGTTGTTGTTGTTGCTGATCGTTTGATGGAGATAAGAATGGATTTTGATAGGATGGATATGCTGATGGTGGTGGTTGTAATTGTAGATCAGCAAAACGTCCGGCCATTTGGTCTAATATTAATTTGCTGTCTCTTGATAACATTGAATTGTCTGACGTTAGTTGTTGTTGTTGTCGTGCATCGAGTAATGAAGTATTACTTCGATCTAAATCATTGGAAAATAGTACAGATGATGGCGAAGGATCGTACAATGAATCAGTGAAACAAGATGACATTGGAGGTAATTGTTGAGGAATAAATGGAGATGATGTTGAATCATTTGGAAATTGAAAACGTCCTGTTTGACCTAGATGACTACCATTCAATAAGGCCGCTGGTGATGATGGTAATGGACTGAAATCATTATTGTTATGATTTGTTGTTTGCCGTGGATAAGGTAGTTCATCACCGTCAATATCATTGCCGAATGGTTCAGTCGGCCATGTACGTTGTTGTTGTTGATGTGTTGGAGAAAAAATCGATTCGTTCCAATGATGATCAAGTAACGTTGGATTTGTTGTCGGCCAAACAGGCGCTCGATTGTGAAATAATGTAAAACCATCAGTTGGTTCACCACCTCCGCCGTTTGTCGTCGTATTTCCGCTAATGCCACTGCTTGTGACCGTCATTGCGGACATGATGTTCCGTCGTAAATGTGGGGAGGCTGGCCAACTTACACCCTTACTCACACAAAATCTAAAACCCCCAAATGTTCAAATAAACAAACACAATTCACACTCCTCCTATCTGTAAGAAAAATAAATCTATCCCGATGTTTCTCTCTCTCTCTTTTGTTTAAAAAAACGTATTGTATCAAAACGAAATATACACGTACAAAAGGCAAAACGCGAGACCTTGGCTTGCTGGTTCGATGTATTCGATTTCTTCTCGATTTTTTTCTTGCTCTCTCCCTTCGATTAGACCTCGTGTGTACATTCAACGTAACAAACGAGCAAAAAAAAACGCGAAAGAATCAAATGTGCGCACAGTACACTTGGAAACCGTTAGTTGAGCGCCGTGTGCACATCGAAACAAACAAACATATAACACGGTGTATGTTTATTTCTTCAGAGACAACGAACAAAAACAAAAATGGTTGAAGAAAAAAAAAGAAACAACGAGAAAAAATTTTTTTCTTGGCAAAATTTATCAAGAAAAATATTTTTCAGAAATTTTACTCGACTTATTTTCTCGATGTTTTTTTTTTAGTGATCATGTGTTATTTTATTTTTTTGACAAAACGACATTTATTTTTTCTTTTGTTTCCGATCTGAAAAAAGCCGATTGGTCGGCCACGATATACCCATTCAGATTCAAGGAGAAGAAGAAGAAAAAAAAATCGAAGAGGAGCAAGAATATAATGGAGGAGGAGGACGACTACGTTGAAATTGGACTTATGCCAACGAGACAAACTCACTTAGTCATATCGAACGATACAGATGATGAGGATATATGAATGTGTTGTGTTCTCTCGTGTTTTTTTTTCTCTAACTTGTGATCAACATCGTTGTTGTTGTTTTAGATTCGCATTTTTTTTTATTCTTATCCCTTTATCCCAGAAAACTTCATAGATGGCTGCACTCAAACCTCTTCTCGATGCCGAATGCGGCACAACAAACCCGTTGATTAAATTAAGCCAATTCTATACACGTGATAATACACTTGTTACACAAGTAAATCCATTGATTTCATGTGATTTTTTTTCTTCGTTGACCTTGGTTTTATTCATTCTAGGATGGTCTTATTAAACCACCAACTAACAATTTTTCTGTACGATCGATTGTTTATTTATTTTGACGACTTTATTGTTATTTTTTTTTCTTGTTATTTAGAACGCGAATCTAACTGGCGGTAGTAATGCAACAATTGATGAACTTGTTAGTGAATATCATCGACCGATTGCTGCTCCAAATACTTTTCATCTCGAAGGTCTTTTAACCGGTTTACATATAGCTGATGATGCTACTCTTGATAATACAAATAAACATGGTAAAAACAACAACAACAAGATTTCAAATAAAATCGATCTGATTTTTTTCTCTCTGTTTCGAAGAATACGAATGGACATCGCAATTTCTTGATTCATTTAATAATGATTATTCGAACCAAACAGCAAATCTTCCGAAAACAAATAATACTATACCATCATCACATCAACACACTCAACTACCGCCACATTTTAATCACGATTTTCATTCTCAAGCACATCCACAATGGATGCCATGGAACGAACAATCTTACATGTAAGAAGATTTGAATTTGACCTTTTTGTTCGTTTGTCGTGATTAAATTTATTTCATACGACTTAAGTTGATACGTGTGTCATTGATAAAAATCTTTTCTTTCTCTTTCAAGGCCTTCAACTTCAACTTTTCCAATTCAAACAAATACAAATTTTCTTGATCAACAACAGACTGATGCAGCATTCGACAATGATACAGTCAAAGCTGCACAAAATATTTTTGCACTTCTACAAGAAACTCAATTTGCAGCCGATACCGAAGTAAAAACAAACGACAAAAAACAAAAGCATTCGATTGTATTTCTTCGTTTTTTTAGTTTAAAAATTTCGTTGAACGTGTAGCTGACGGTAGCGGAGATAAATCCACCGTCGATGCCAAGAAGCAACAGGCTACAGGCGACGCGAAAGTATGTCGAACGAAAATTGTTCATTCATAAACAATTCTTGTTTTGTTTCTATCTCAGGATGCAACAGTAGACAAATGGATCAATGAATTCTCTAATGAATTATCGAATGAAAGTGAATGGCAAAATAATTGGGCTGCTGATGCAGCTAATCTATCTTCATTAGACGAGTAAATGAAAGAAAAACATCAATAAGAAAAAAGAGAAATTCTTGTTATTTAGTCAAATTCCACGTTCACAATCTTGGCTTCGTCATCTCATGGACAATGATGACACCTATTCCGAATATAAATTTTCGAAAAGCAATCCATTACTCGATCATTCGAATCCATTTGAAGAAGGTCTTCAACGTTTGAAAGCACATGATATTGTCAATGCCGTTCTTTTATTCGAAGCTGCCGTCCAAAAACAAGCCGACCATGTTGATGTAAGAATAACACCACGTATATTTATCTTAATCATTCGAATTCTTCCTATAGGCATGGCTTTATCTTGGCATAACTCAAAGTGAAAACGAACAAGATGGTCCAGCTATTTGTGCATTGAAAAAGTATTTGCAACAGTTCGATTTATGAATCATTTTTTTTTGATGAAATTCATCGATTTAGATGTGTTGAACTCGATCCTAAAAATCTACAAGCTTATATTACATTGGCATCATGTTATGCCAATGAAATGCTAACAAATCAAGCTCTTGATTCACTACGCAAATGGTTAGCTAATAACGATAAATATTCACATTTACTAGTCAATCGTCGATCACAAACGGGAACAACTGATGAAACACGTTTGATCGACGAATTGGCATTCGAAGAATTGCAAGAACTTTTCCTACAAGCAGTTTCTCTATCAACCAATCCAAGTGATATTGATTCTGATCTTCAAGTATGTCTCGGCATATTGTTTCATTTACCTGGCGATTATGACAAAGCTGCCGAATGTTTCAATACAGCCGTTCAAGCTAAGCCCAATGATGCTATGCTATGGAACAAATTGGGCGCAGCATTGGCCAATGGTGGTCAAAGTGAAAAAGCTGTCGATGCTTATTATCATGCATTGACATTGTCACCCGGTTTCGTACGTGCTCGTTACAATCTTGGCATAAGTTGCTTCAATTTAAGTGCATATAAACAAGCTATTGAACATTTTCTCACTGCACTTAAACAGCAAAGCGACGGCATTGGACCACAAGGTACACACGTGCAAATGTCCGACAATATATGGCGAACATTAACCATTGCTATCGGACATTTGCAACGGGGAGACTTGGAACAAGCCGTTGCTAATAAAGATTTAACGAAACTCTTGCATGAATTCCAAATCGAGTGAATTCATATTTGAAAAAACGAACGTTTTGTATGTGTGTGTGTGTGTGTCTGTTTTCTTCTTTTTCTTTCTTCTTCTTCGTGTAGCTCCGTTCATTGAGCACGATGTCAATGTGTTTTGTCTATCTATATCGTTCTATCTCGATTTGTTTTTGGGTTTTTTTCCTTGTCTACTATGCATTGCTCCAAGCAAGTTCGGTTTTTTTCTCTTTTGATTTCCTTTCTCTGATTCCAGCTGATTGATCATCGAGGTTGGTTTCTTTTGCTGTTCGATATTTATTTTCATGTGATCATTCGAACAAGTTCAGTTCTCCCATCTTTGAAAGCATGTTTAGATTAGTCGAACGTCATTACTCTCTTTCTCTCTCTTCGATTTTCAGCAACAAAAAAAAAAACTTTTCAAAAACACACAAAAAAAAACTCCCCAATTTCCCGTTCGTTCGTTCTGCCTTTTATGTTTCTTTTTTCTCTTTTCATTTTGTCCGAAAAATCAAAAGACAAAAAAATATAAACTTTTCTTCGAAAAAAACTCAGACTAAATATTTAGTCTAACCAAAAAAATTCGTAAACGTCAGCGAAAAAAAACAAAAAACTCATTCGCTTTTTCTCTTTTTTTGTTTCTGTTTTGTTTTCATTTTCATGTTTTTTTTTCTCTTTCTACTTTCTGTCCTTTGTCCTTTCTCTTTCGGAAAAAAAAATGAACAAGAAAAAATTTCGAGAGACTAATTTTTTCTTGTTCATTTTTTTTTCTTCATTTATGTATCCATGTTGAACAGTCAGTCACTTAGAAATCAGGGGATTTGTCTTAGCCGAAAAAAAAAAGTTTATCCAAAAGTCCAAATCAGTCTCTCAGAGCGTTAACTATCATTGGGGAATATGTTCAAAGCCTCGGTCGTGGCACGTTTTTTTTCACATGATTTTTTTTCTGTTCGTTTTCTTTCGACATTACCTTGTTGATCGTTATTGTTTCCGTTGTTTTTCTCTCTTTCTCTCTCTTTCACAACCAGTTGTAACAGTGTATTCTGTATGCGTATGATGAAACATACGAATGTTAAGTTTGTAGTGAGAAAACGAAGAAAAAAAATCTGTAAAAAATTGATTAGATAAATAAAAAAAAATTATGGATGAGGCTAAAAAGGGGAAATCATGTTGTTTTTTTTTCGATTTCATTTCAACTGAAGAGCAAAATGAGGAAAGATAGTTTATTTCAGATTGAATCGATGTCGGCAGCTAAACAATTTGTACGAAATGATTTTGAGTTTCTACTGCAGTCATTTGTTGATGAAAATCAATTTCCTTGGCTCGATCCAAGTCTTCATGAACGGTATTCAATAGGATGTTTTTTGTTTGTGATCAAATTCAATGCCTATTGATTTAGACAATTGACTACACATGATCTTGATTTAAATCAATTATTGACTATTGAAGCATTGAATGATGAATCAGATCTTGTTGCGGATAGAAATCTAACTACTGGAGAAATTCTCGGTCTACAAGAAGTAATCATTTTACTAACTCAAAGAAATTCATCGAGATAGACTCGTAATTATATAGGTACCGATTATCCCTAAGCCAGTTGTAAATATCAATCTTGAAGATGATGTATCATTATATCCAAATGAACTTCTTCAACCTCCGCCTATATCTTGTCCTTGTTTACCATCGACAGTCGGTGATAGAGCCGATCAAACTAATCCTGATCTTGAAACGATTATCAATCGAAATGATTCGAATACATTATCAACAAATGATGAGAGTAAATGAGTTTTTTCTTTCTTCAAATTTGATTATTTAATTTTAAAATAATAATCAAGGTCTTTTGAGATTTTTACCTAACGAAGATGATTTCGGCATGGATTTACCATCGACAATCACGTCTTTTAAACCAAATTTTGATACTCAAATCGATAAATATCTTTCGAAATGGCAAACAGATCTCGATGATTTAGTTCTTCAATCGACAACAGCTGAACAACAAGCATCAATTCATGATGCTCCTCTACCAGCTAAACTTCGTCTCGCCGGTCTATTTGACATTCCATTGCCTGAATTGAAATGCCATCCATCAATCAATGATATTAATAAAAAAGCGGAACAACAATTAAATCGTTCCTATGCCATCGAATTAAATCCCAATGAAAAACTCGGTGACTTCCGTTTACGAGTACCTGACATGGCTATTCAAGTAGAAATTCTTTATTATTGTCTTTTCGTTTAGTTTATATTTGTTTTCTTTTATTTATTTAGTATCCATTTGAATTGGATACATTTCAAAAACAAGCTATTCTAAGATTAGAAAATAATGAAAGTGTTTTCGTTGCGGCTCATACATCGGCTGGAAAGACAGTTGTTGCTGAATATGCTATTGCACTCGCACAAAAACATTCGACAAAGTATGAAATGAAAAACCAAATTGAATTCATTGTAGAAAATCGAAATCATATTTTTATTCAAGAGCATTCTATACAAGTCCAATTAAAGCTCTTTCAAATCAAAAATATTGTGATTTTAAACAACGTTTTAATGATGTTGGATTATTAACTGGCGATGTTCAAATCAATCATGAAGCATCATGTTTAATTATGACAACAGAAATTCTTCGGTAAATGAAAAAAATAGCTCTCTCTCTCTCCAAATAAATCGAAAATATTTTGCTTTCGAAAACAGTTCAATGCTCTACAATCGATCGAATACATTGAAATCTCTTGAATGGGTTATTATGGATGAAATTCATTATTTAAATGATGCTGATGTTTGTTTCGAGAACGAGATATGGAATTTATTTTTGATTTTTACCTATTGAATTTTCTAGAGAGGTTTCGTTTGGGAAGAAGTTTTGATTATGTTACCTGATCATGTCGGTTTGATTATGCTTAGTGCAACAGTCTCAAATGCTCGAGAGTTTGCTGAATGGGTTGGGTAAGATCAAACATTTTCGAAATCAATCATCCAAATCATGATTTTAGACGAATGAAACGACGAAATGTTTATGTTATTTCAACGTAAATTATTTATTCGAATACGCGAAAATAAATTCGTTTTTGTTTTCAAGACATAAACGACCTGTTCCACTCGAACATTTTCTTTATACAGGAAATAGTACATCGACGAATAAAGAATTATTCATGATGATCGATGCTGAACAAAAATTTCTCGATCGAAATCATGCTCAAGCCGTGGCAGCTAAAGCAGCGAGACAAAAAGATCGTCAGCAAAATTTCGGTTCGAAAACTCGTTACGATACTCTCAATCCTGCTCAGGTAGTTTTATTTCTTATTCAAACGGTTTCCTATTGAAGTTTTTTTCCTTCTTCTTCTTCAAGAATAAAACTCTCTGGACATCAACAATCTATATGTTACGTGACAAACAATTGTTACCTGTTGTTTGTTTTGTTTTCTCTCGAAAACGTTGCGATGATTACTTAGAATTAGTTCGAGGATTGGATTTAAATTCTCAAGAAGATAAACATTACGTTTCACAATTCTTTCGACAAGCATTAGCAAGATTAAATGAATCCGATCGACAATTATCACAAGTCATTCTATTACAAGAAATGGCTAAACGTGGAATCGCCATTCATCATAGTGGCGTTCTGCCGATTCTACGTGAATCAGTTGAATTGTTATTTCAAACAGGACGAATCAAAGTTCTATTTGCAACTGAAACATTTGCTAGTATAATCATGAGACTTGTTGTTTCGGATAACAAAACACAAAAGATTTTATTGAATTTTAGTGGGAATTAATATGCCAGCGAGAACGGTCCTATTCGATTCATTGCAGAAACATGATGGCCGAGGTTTTCGAGAATTAATACCGAGTAAAACAAAAGATATATTATTTGTTTCCTATTGATTGATTAACGAGAATGTTAATAATTCAGGTGAATATATTCAAATGGCAGGTCGAGCAGGTCGACGTGGTTTGGATAAAACTGGTACTGTGATTGCCTTATGCAAAGGCGATGTACCATCAATCGCATCATTAAAAGCAATGATTTTAGTACGGTTGTATTTTTCACTAAGTTCGATCTGTATTTACATTTTGAATTCTAGGGCAAATCAGCTCAATTACAATCACAATTTCGTTTGACATATTCAATGATTTTAAATTTTCTTCGTGTCGCCGAATGTCCATTGGAATATATGGTTTCGAGTTCATACTCGGAATATCACAGTCAAAAAGCGAATGCTCGTGATATTATTGCAACTAGTAAACTTCGTTCAACGATTGAGTCGGTCAGTCAAACAGTTCAGTCATTTTCTACGCCTGAATTACGAACATATTTCGCTGATTGTTCGACATTTTGGAATTTTATTCATACAATTCAACAATTGCTACTTGAACATGATAAAACATCACATCGTTTACTCGATGATCTATTTCAATGTGGACGAATTGTTTATATACGTGATGTTTATGAAATCGATTTGCCTGCAATTATTCTCGATGGTTCATTTAGTACAACAGGCAAGAATTTAAATCATCAACGATTAATCTCAGTTTTAGTTCTCAATCGAGACACAAATCGTTCGCTAACTGATATCGATCGATTGATCTTAAAAGAAAACGAAAACTTATTTATTCTACCACTTCAACAACAAACAAATGCCAACAATGACAAACATCTCTATCAAATAAAGACCATTCATCTCAATGATATCATCGATATAACAAATGAAATCGTACCGAATCTGAGCTATCATAAAATTCTTGAACATCATTGGAATTATCGAACGAATGAAACGTATGATATCGAATTAGATTCAACATTTGGTCAAGATAAAACTCTTCGACAAGCTATCGAACATTTGAAAGCTTTTCAACAAAAATCATCGAACAAATTCGAACGTTTTACTTTAGTCAAAGATTTTCTCAATAAAAACTCGCAATTCGATCTTCTCAATAAACTTCATCAATTGAATAACAAACTCATCGATCAAACATTCGACAATGTTCACGAACATTTTCATCATTTACGTAAATTAAATTTCTATGAAAGTAAACTCACACGAATGAACGAACGTTTATCATCGCTTCAATCGAATCTACAATCATCAGCTGAATATGAATCGATGCTTGAAGTTTTGAAACAATTAAGATATATCTCGAAAACAAATATTTTGAAATTAAAAGGTCAAGTTGCAGCTCAATTCGGTAGTGGCAAAGAACTTCTCTTAACTGAATTGGTCTTTCAAAATCTAATCGATAATCTAACACCGAGTGAAATTGCTGCACTCGTTTCGGCTATTGTTTTTCAAGGCAAACGTTTCGATGAGCAAGCTCAGACTATTGAACAACGAAAAGAAATGACTCCGGCTTTACACAAAGCTAAACAAGATCTAAGTAGGCAAACGAAGAAAAAAAACTTGAATATGAAAATATTTTCTTCGATTTAGTTTCGATTGCCATTGAACTCGATAAAATTCAACGTGATTATAAAATTCCAACAAATATCGAAGAAGAATTAAACTTCAGTATCATGTCATTAGTTTACAAATGGGCACAAGGTGCGAAATTCTATGAAATCATGAATGATCCCGATTTAGAAGTCGTCGATTTACAAGAAGGTACAATCGTTCGAACGATAATGCGTATCGAAGAATTGTGTTCGGACATTCGAAATGCAGGCAAAATAGTTGGCAATTCGGAATTAGTCGATAAATTGAATCAAGTGACAACGTTAATCAAACGTGGCATTGTCTTTGCGCCAAGTTTATATTTTTCCGACACAATTTCGACGTTGTAGTTTTTTTTAATTTTTATTTTGAAATGATCCGATGGTGAATTTTATAGAACAAGAGAAAAGAATAAAAGAGAGATTGACCCAATGGTCTTATTGCTCACCTAAACTAAATGTCAATCTTGACCGATGAACGAGATATAGATGCATACATGTATGTAGTTAAACAGAGAAGAGAGGAAAAAGAAAGAAGGAAAGAAAAAACGACAATACTAGGTGATTCAAAGAGTTCATTTTCTAAGCATCGGACGCATCGAGAAACAAAGACAATCGTTTTTTTTCTTCTAAGGTAAGCAAGGAAAATGAATCTTGTTCAGGGTGTAATTGCATGTTTGAACTTTCATTCATTCAAATTCAACCTTAAAACATAAGTACATGTACATTTGTCTTGATATTTTAATAAAAAATGTAACTGTCTCATATGTGATATAGTTGGTGGGATTCAGAGATTTATTGTACGAGTAACAAAAAAAGTCATAAAACCATCAAGGAAATCAGTCATTTGTATGTGACTCATCGACATTTCGATTCGTTCGTTCGTTAAAGTTCAGGTAAGATCTCTCCGAACGATCGAAATGTATTTTCGAGAGAAAATTGCTTCTTTCTTCTCCCTTGTGTTCTTTTGTGACAAATAAATATGAAAAAAAAGAGTGCACTGTCGTAACGACAACCTTGGACAAAAAACAGGAAGAAAGAAAAAAAATCGAACGAACGCAAGAAATAAATAGTTGCACCAACAGAATTGCATTCACGCGCTTTTTTTTTTATAAATTGTATTCTTACGTCCTTCCAGTCAGCGTTAGAGTATTGAGGCAAATCGTTGTACTACCTTGAAGTTTGATAAAGATGCGTGATGAACGATTAGTGACCGGCTATCGGACCGACAAGTTAGATGAAACACAAAACGAAAAGAAATTTTCAAAGAAGTTTTCGATTTATTTTTCTATAGGGGAGTCGGACGAATGGCGAAACATGAAATTGAAGAGCTCGAACCGTATTTAGGCAAACGTAGTGGCTTTTCTTGGTTACCGCAGCAAGATACGGAATATTACGCATCGGCAGCTGCACATGCAAATGTTAAATTTGCTCAACACGAACGTGATGTTATGAACATACCCGATTATTTACTGTGGTCGATTGGAAATTTTTTTCTTTTTTTCGTTTTGGGTATTATTTGTATAATTTTATCTGTACGAGTTCGAGAACATAAACGAACGCTTGATTATGATCGAACATTGAAATTATCGAAACGTGCATTAATGATGAATATATTTTCCACAATAATTGGTATTAGCTTTCTTGTTATAATGCTTGCTTTATTAATTAATAAATCTTCGACAACATTTTAATCTATTCTCGCTATATGTTCAGATTATTATCAATTTATATGTGTATGTGTGTATTTGGTTGTTGTTTCTTTTTTCACTTACTTTCTGCCTCTCTCTCTCTCTCTCTGTCATTTTCAAGTAATGAATAAATAAAAACGATGTAAACTTCGGACATTTTTTCCTCTTATTGATAATTATCTATAAAATTTAATTCCATGAAATATGTAAATATACATCGGTTAGTAATGACTGCATAGTTTGAGTTATTGAAAATTTCTAAATTGAAGGTAAAAACAACACATATACGAATAAATAAATAAATATTCTCAAATAGTTTTCGACAACTAATTAATATCGTTGTTATTTCTTTTACATTTACAAACCACATAGCTATAAAAGTGAAAAAGACGAGCCTTTAGATAATTAGAAAAAAATAATAATAAAACGCGATATTTTTCATTTTGCTTTCATTTATCGAGGAGAATCAATGACGTCCTATGTCATGAATTATAAAATTCCAGCAGGTTCTTTTCAACGACCTGTTCAAATTCAACAATCGAATGAGTTGAATACAACTCATTCACAACCACTTTCTTCTTCGGCGTAAGTTTCTTTTCGAATCCAAAAGCAAACAAACCAACGAAATTATTTCTGTAGACCGTTCTTCTTGCAACGGCCAACGGCTTCTTCGGAATTAGGTAAATATGCATATAGATACCCGATTTTTTTTTCTCGTCAGTAGCTCACGAAAGTCGTGATGTGTAACGATCAATCATTATCGTTATGAGCATGAGAGAGAGAAAGATATGCGTAAGAATATATATATATATGTGTAGCAAAGAAGGACCGAGAGTATTCGTTGATAGAAATCAGATGTAAATGGCGAACGGGACAACGTCACGACATGTTTATCGAAGGAAATCTTTGACACCTTCATTGATTGTTCATATTGATAAATCTGGTATTGTCAGAGCTGATACGAATGGTTTTACGTATCGAACTGAAGTTTATTTACAACAACGTGAAAAAGATTCTGTTAATCGAACGCCACCAGGCACGATAACAACATGGAAGAATTTGAAAAATCAAAAGCAAATCTTCGACAATGATCAAGCAGAAATCGATCGTGTTCTTTCAACGATTGATTCCATTCACGGCACATTCAATCGTTCATTATTAATTCCATATAATCAAATTTATTCATCACTTTTCGGTGATGATGATTCGATACATTTAATGAAAACATTTTGTCAAAAACATGATCATTTCAAAAATGACAATAATCATGAAAATACAGATTCGGATTCGTTCATAACAGATGACGATGAACATGAAAAGAAAAAATCCTATGATAGCGGTTATGGAAGTGTCATGCCTAGACGATATCTTCCTCGTATATAGAAAAAAAATTCGTTTTATTTTTCTTTTGCTTGTAAATATATTCTCGCAGATGAAATCTGATTTAGTAAAGAGAACAATTTAGATAACATCTACTAACGATTTCATGCTATTCTAGCATCAAGATTAATTCCAATCGATGTTGATTTACATACGAAGAAGAATACGAAAGAACATTTTACTCAACATTATGATATATCTGGATTGGTTTTACGACGTGGACAAGCATTTTCATTTACGGTAACATTTAATCGAGATTTTGATCCCGAACAATTTCAATTATATATTCGATTGGCAACAGGTAAAATGAATCGATTCGAAAATTGTGATTTTTTGTTCGCAAAAAGAAATTTCGAAAAAAACAAGGTTCACAATCAATGATATCAAAAGGTACACAAATTCGAATACAAGTCGGTGAGAAATCAAATGAAAATGGCTGGTCAGCTAAAATCATTCCAACAGAAACTGAAGACGAAAAGAAAAAGAATCGTATTTCTTTTCAAGTCGATTCTCCAGCCGATGCTATTGTTAGCAAATATACAGTAAATCACTTTGTTTTTTCGTTTTTTTTTCTATTTAAATATTTGTCAATTCGATTAGTTATTACTCGAAATTCGTCCATTGAAATCCGAAGCAAATAATTTAACATTATTTCTCTTCGAAGTTGATCTTTATTTTCTGTTCAATCCGTGGAATAAAGACGATGCATGCGCATTGCCATCGTCCGAACAAATCTCGGAATATGTCATGAACGAACATGGTCAAATCTATCTCGGTTCATCGGATAAACCCGAGCAAATACCATGGTATTACGGTCAATTTGAAAATGCAGCGTTATTAACAGCGTTGAATCTGCTCGATAAGGCACAATTACCGGCACAAAGTCGAGTCAATCCGTCGGTTATTCTTCGAATTTTATCATCGAGAATCTGTTCGAATCCTGGCACGAACTCAGGCGTATTTCCATCGACATTTAATAATTCGATAATGTCAGGTGATGTTGGTTATACGAGCAGTTCGAGTATATTAAAACAGTATCAACAAAGAAATTATCAGACAATTCAAGGTGGAAGTGGACACAATTGGCAGCATGCAGCTGTTCTTTGTAGTTTAAGTCGTGCTTTGGGTATTCCTTGTCGAATTGCGACAGTTTATAATGCGGCCTATCGAGCTGATGACACCGAACATAACGATGTTCATTGGGATACGAAACAACGACCATTGAAACGGTTAAATTCGGATTTTATTTGGTTAGAAGAAGAAAAAAGGAGAATTCAATTGAAAAAGTTTGTCTGTTTTTAGTTCGGCACGTGTTTGGAACGAATGTTGGATGCGCCGTGATGATCTATCGGTTAATGAACTCGAATGGCAAATCGTTGATTCGACGCCAGTGCAAATGTGCGATGGTAAACAAGAAAAAATGTATTTTCAAATGCAGTTATTGTCTTTGTTTTTCTTCTTTCAATTAAGGTATTCGTCGAACAGGTCCATGTTCGATTTCATCAATTAAAAACGGGCAATTAGGTTTTCGATGGGATTCACCATTTGTTTATTCGTCAATTCATGGACAGAAGAAAAATTGGCTTGTCTATCCCGATGGAAATATGAAATTGCTAAGTAAAATAGTCAATTTTTTTCTTTGGAACTTCTGTTTTTTCGTCTTTTTCAGATGTTCAGGAGGATAGTATTGGTACAAAAGTGTTAACAAGATCATTAACCAACGAATTTGAAGCTGAAGATTTGACCGACAAATATAAAACTTCGAAGAAATCAATTGATGAGAAAACAGAAACAGAAAATGATATTGAATTTCAATTGAATTTACCCGAAGAAATCTTTGTAAGGAAAATTTTCGAAAACTATCAAAATCAATCATTTTCGAAGTGTTTTCAGTTCGGAAGTAATCTTCAATTTGAACTCAATGCAAAAAATAAATCCAAAGAAACACGAACTATAACCGTTGCTTGGACTATTTGTCTTCTAACTAGTGCTGGTCAAAAATTACTCACTTCGGTCGATCTGCCAATTCAGACAGTGAGTTTACAAGGTGACAAAGGTAAAACTTGTGATTGAATATTGAAAATAATGATTTCGGAAAAAAAAACAATTCTAGAGGAAAAAATTCAATTGAAAACTCCATCGGAAGTCTATTCGAATCGTGGTAAAGAAGATAATATTCAAGTTAAATATTATCTAAACGCACAAATCAAAGAAACAAATCAAACATTTCTTCGTGATGACAACATCGTTTTCAAGAAACTCGATATTATAAAACCAGTAGATATTTTCAATGATAATTATTTAAATTATTCAACCTTGATCTTTGTAATTAGATACTCAAACAAGATGTCATCGAAATTGGCAAACCAGTTCTACTTGAACTTCAAATTGCCAATACACTTTCGCGTCCGATCAATGCTGGACGAGTTTACATCGACGGATTAGGCATCAATCAAATCATACCGATCAAGTAGATCGTTAAAGATCTTTACGAAAATAAAGTTTCTGTTTTTTTTTAGTCGATCATTTGCACCGAAAGATTCAGCAAATTTACCAGTTAAAATCTTTCCTCGACGTACTGGTGTCAGTCGATTCTATGTGACCTTTGTTTCATCGGATATTTGCTCGGTAACTCAAACGATACCTTTGGAAATTCTTGCCGAACCGATTAAAGTTCCCGATGAGCCTCTATTAAAAACTGAAGACAAACCTCAACCGTCTCAAGAAAAATCATCGACTGAAACTGTCGAAGAAAAACCGCAGGAAAATACTTCAAGCAAATCATCGCCTGAAATTCGAGTGCAAACACCGTCAACCGAAGCCGAAAATGATATCGAAGACGATGCCGAAGAACTTGCCTTGAAAACAAAAGATAAATCTTCAGAATTGAATATAAGCACAAATGCATTGGCTCCTCACGGTTCAACATTATCATTAGATAAGGACGGAATGTCGATTGACAGTTTAGATATATCCAATGATCGCCGACAGATTCCGAACAATAATTAATTATGAAACTTCTTCTATTGCTTAATCAAGCATTCTCTTTTTTTTTCTTTCATCGTCTTCTTAATAATAAATTATTTAATTTGAATAATTTTCTTTCATATGCCCTTGCCTTTCATAATCATTAGAAAAAGAATAGTTTGCGAGTGTTCTCATGTGTAACGATCAAACAACGCACTCGTTAGTTAGTTTGAAAAAGAAACGAAAGTACGTCGACCAATCGATGTATATATTGCGTGTCAGTACAAAAGACGAAAAAAAAAATTTCTTTTGGTTTAATTGAATAATAATACGTCGTCGTCTATTCTTAGTTGTTTTTCTCGTTATGGATTTGATCTCAACGTTTGAAAATAATTCGAATGAAACAAACTATTTTGTTTATCGAACTGAAGTTTATTTGCAACAGCGTGAACAAGATTCTATTGATCGAACATCGCCAGGCACGATAACAACATGGGAAAATTTGAAAAATCAAAAACAAATCTTCGACGATGATCAAGCAGAAATCGATCGTGTTCTTTCAACGATTGACTCCATTCATGGCACATTTAATCGTTCATTATTAATTCCGTATAATCAAGTTTATTCATCACTTTATGGCGATGACGAAAATGATGATTCAGTTGATTTAATGAAAATGTTTTGTCAAAGACGAGATCATTGTTCACATTTCGATGATGAAAGTAAGACGAGAAAGAGAGAAAAGAAGATTTCGAAATTGAATTTTTTGTTTTATCAGATTTAGATATCGACACGGATGATGAAGATGAAAAAGAAAATGAAAAAACCTACTCCTATGATAGTGGCTATCGAAGTTTTATACCGAAACGGCAATCTCCAAGAGAACCATTTGTTAAACTAACTCAACCGTGGAGTATTAAATCGAATCTGTAATACAGATTCATCGAAACATTCACTTTTCTTTGTATCATAGACACATTTTTTTTGCTCATTCTTATTAAATACAGATCATTTGATAATTATCTTGTGATGTCGAAGGACTGAGTATCATTCAAAATGACATTCTATTAAGATTTATACGACGGATAAATCGTACAAAGCCGCTTAGTTCATATTGTGTGATATTCTTAGATAAATTTCAAGGATACGTGCCATATTTAAAAATAAAAATAACATGAAAGAAATCGGAAAATTTCTCGTTTTCTTTCTTCTTTTTTTTATAAATACGTCATTGGTACGATTGTGTGTGTGATACAAAAAAATAATTCTTGGAAGTAACTAGGAGAGAAAATATTGCATGATCAATTTATTCCGATTGATTACTTATTCTCTTATTAAAAATATCGTCGACATACATTCAAATTTAGCAAACATTGCCAAAACGAAGACAAAACTAATGCTGTACGTTCAACAGTTTCATCATACTCGACAGAGTCATCTCAAAGAATACGAACGTCTTCGTTCGGCAGCTGATCATAGTTTTTTACTATGCAGCAATCAATTTATCGAGAAAATCTCTCGTTCATCGCCAACACCACCAACACGAGCATCAACACCAAATCCTGGTCAACGTTCACGTACATTACTAATCCTAGGTCGAATACAATCCTTAGTTGCATTGAATAACAGCAATATGACTACGGATTTATCGATATTAAATATTGTAAGTTCGAGTATTGAGTCAAAAGTAACTATGTTAATTATGTCAGTTGAATTTTTCTTTTCGTTTCATGTACATATGTGATGTTTATAGAAACTGAAAGATTTTTATTTTATAAACACATTCCCCTCTCTCTCTCTCTCTCTCGCTCTCGCTCGCTTACCTATTGTACGAATTCTAAACGACGCGGTCAGATGTGCAGTTTAATAACATCAACAAGAAAAAAGAGAACTTTTACACGTGTAAGAAAACAGAGTCGAAGAAGAAGAAAAAGGCAAGTCCAATCTCATCACAAGAGAACAAAACGTTTCTTCGAGTCGAACTTCATATTTTTTTTTCATTTTTACAAGAGAAGAAGTCATTCTGTTTGTTTAACAGGAGAACTTTCATTATAACAAAAATTATGTTTCAAATCATACGCAGATCGTATGAGAGGAGACTGTAAAGATGATCGACGGTCATACGAATCGCACGCATTTTTATGTTAGCATGCAACAGCCGGGTATGATTTGTGCTGTCAATACTTTACCCAATCATACATTAGAAGTACAGGGACAACGAGTTCGTCCACAATTAGATTCATTTTGGTCATACTATCCCGGTGATGTAGGCGCACTTTGTAAGGTGTGTGTGTGTATACACATTTTTAGATATTCTTCAACGAAGGATCGATCTTTATTCTCTAGTATGATAACTGATTTTTTCTTTGTTTAGAAAGCAACAAGTTGGAATCCTCAACAGTCGCGAATAACACGGGAAAATAAAGATTATATGACAGCTGTAAGTTTGAATTAATGGTTTCTATTTAATCTATGATTAAAATAGATCTGTTTGCTTAAAAACAATCAAAACGAAAACTTTCAGTCTAAAGAAAAATATTTGTCTATCTAAAAGCATATGTTGTGATGACGATTTTCAATCGAGAAAAAGCAAAACGAAAAACACGAAACTGTTAAGATTAGTCCATACAAGTTTTGTTTTTCATCGATGTGACAACACTACCAAAACGACATAAAAAAAACTAAAAAAGAGCATCACTTGTTTTCAATTTTTGTATGCCGAAAATTTATTGATTCGATATTTTGTTTCTTTTTCGCTGTTCTTTTTAGTTAGCTAAAGGTTTGACACGTCCTGACGGTAAAATCTTCTCGAATGAAAATAGCGAAATATTTTGCAATCGTTGGCATCAAAACCTTTCCAACGGTAATTATCGACCGAGTACAGGAAAACCTGCATCACGAAAGTAAATTCCAAAGAATAATGACAAACGTGTGTATATATGTGTGAATTGTTTAGTAGTCGACCACCTACGTCTGCACCTGAACGTGGTAAAGCAGCCTTGTCAAGTCTAGTGGAAATTAATAGACCTACCACAGCTCCGGTTGTAATTGAAGCTCGACCCCGTCGAGTTCAAACAGGAAAAATGAAATCTGCCGCTCCTACTCGTCCTCATCCACCTCCGCCACCCTCTGCTCCGTTACGTCCTCCACGTACAATTGATTCATCAGGCAATTTCGATAATTTAATAAGTTCAACATTTCTTCAACTAACCGATGGACTCAAATCTTCGATCTATAAAAGTGACAATCATTTTGTTCATCAATTATGTTCGACAACAAACGAAAATCTAATCGATCAATTTAATACTAGTCATGAGAGTTTTCTCGATACATCAGCTCGAACATTGCCGAACGAACTCACTCAGGATAAACAATCTTTAGTTGAAACAATTGAAAGCGATAAAGACGAAGATCAAGGAACGAACACTTCACCACATATTGCTAATCTTGGCCTATGGCAACGTGATAGCAAAAGTGGTCGAATTGAAGCTGCCGCTAATGTTCCTCAACGAAAATTGTCACGTGAAGATTCCGATGAAATCGAACGGCATACTGTCGAACAAGAACAAGACGATCTTCGACAACGACAACATGAACTCGAACAATATGAATTCGATTTACCTCCTTCGTCTCCTTCATTGATAACCTACGATTATAAAAGTCCATTTACTGAAGAATACGATCAAGCTATTGCAATTCAAGCACAAATCACGACAAACAATGGAAATAACGAATGGAATTTGAAAGAATTCTATCGTGATGTTCAAACATCATTCGAAGACGATACAAATACGAAACCCGTCTTCGAAAAATGTCTTAAACTAGCACGGTAGATTCAATCAATCAATTTTATTAAATTAAATTTAATAAAAAAAATTCTATTTTTAGATTACAAGCGAATACAGTCAAATGGGAACAACGACGTCGACAAAATTTAGCTTTATACAATCGTCTCATGAGATCGAATGCATTAGATACGAGTACGTCGAATTTAACAAGTAGTTTTACAACGAAAACAACATCAAGTGACAAAGATCTCAAAGAATTAAATGATTTAAAACGTGAACTTCGTTGTAATGAGTGTAAACGTGTGACATGTTTGGGCAATTGTGCGCCTGGACAAGATTATCATCTTTACAAACGAATTGTTTCTTCGATACCAGCTCAATCGTCATCGAAACAACCGATTCTTGCCAATAGTTCAAATCTTCGTGAACAACATCGATGCAAACAAAGTTGTACAACTTGTTCGACAAATACGAATCGAACAACAGCGGATATTATGAATGCCAATGCGATTATGACAAGTTTAAATACGAACAATACAAATACGAATTCGACTACTCGACTTCGATCATCAAAAACAACATTTTCGTTCGGTCAAAAAAGTCAACGACCAACAGTCGATCTACGACCACGATCGATGCATCAAGTAACACGAGAGATGAAACTTAAATTTGAACAAGCGAATCTAAGTCCTGTTGTTGTCGTACCTTTATGCGAAAATGAATCTCAATCGATGTTAACAAAACGTTCAACGAAAAAACCTGCCAATGGACTTGTGCCAGGCAAATCGTTTCGATCACAACGACGAGACTCATTAACGTTGGTTTCACCACAAAAAATTCATAGTTAATATTTTCATAATACGATTCTCTTTTTCTTTCTTTCTTTTTCCTGTACAAGAAAACAAAAAATATACATTCGGATTATTTAAGTTTGTTAATAAATATGATATGAAAAAGTCGACCTGTGTAATATTCTCTAGATATCATCGAAGAAAGACAAATAGCATGCATATCTCGAGATAGTTTTCGGAAAAAGAATAATCAATCGATCAAATAGGGAATGTCTTTCGTAACTTAATCGAACTCATCGTAAGCTGAATTGTTCGAGGCAAAATGAGATAGAGAATCTATGCTCTCTTGAGCGAATATATATATATATACTTATGCTCAGTATTAGAACTGTTGTTGTTATTGTTTTATCTTTCTGCTTTTCTCATTCACTTGGGGTATACAGATTAGGTCTCATATAGACATACAAATCTAAATGAGAAGAGAAATACGATCGCCTTTGTTTCATTCGTTGAATATCATGCACAAAGTGTCCTTTGATAAGAACAACACTTTTCTTTTCTACGCTAGTCTGCTTATGTTGTTAGTTTGTTTCTTTCTTCTCATTTTTACCATTATGCCATTCATTGACAGACAGCTAATGAATGTGTACAGATATATCGCATGATGGTTATGTGTTTGGAGCTAAAGGTTGAATGAATTGTCATTGTGCACACGCGAATTTGAGTGACACAAATTAGTATACAACTGTTAGACAAAAAAAACGAGAAAAAAAAGATAGTACGTATAATCTATCCGTTAATTTATATAAATGTACGTTGAAGACGCAACTGTTCAAAGGAAATATGGTGCCGATGTCAAGTTATCCCTATTTGTAAGATCATCACACATATATATATATATACACACATATGTGCGTCAGTTTTTCTATTCCATTCATTTATCTTACTTTAAAACAACATTTATAATATTTCTTCTATCTCACAAGGATATAGATCATTTGTCCTGTTGATCTCTCATCGAAATATGCGACACGATAACAATTAGGAGAAAAAAAATGATAAAGGAGAACATGAAATATAATCTTTTTTCTCAATTGATCCACACATTTATGTATAACCGAGAAGCAAACGAGAGGAAAGAAAACCGACTGGTGACAACGTCAGGTACCATCCTATTCTTTACATTCCTTTTTCTTTTATGTGTCTAGTACAATAAATATGTGCTTATGATTTGATCATCAACACTTATACATACGCATTAGCTCAAATATGAGGAGCACAATAATAATAATAATAATAATAATGACTGATTTTCGAGAGATCGAATTGCACAAGTATAAATGCCGTTAGGACTATTTCATCTAGCATACAACATCATGCATGGCAATGATTGTAGTGTGCATTTAGCCCCAAGGCCATTAGCACTGCTCTTCGTTTTTTTTTCTATGTATGTGTGCTGTCTTTGCTGTACATTGAGATAACAAGAAGAGAAAAGAAAAAAAGAATTCATGATGGCATGAAGGATAAGACAAGCCGAAATATGCCTCTAAGAAGATCTGTAATCGATAGGATGGATGATGAGAGCAACACTTGCTCTCTCTCTCTCTTTCTCTTTGCCTCTGTCTCTCTTGTTCTGTTCTATCGTTATAGTCAAAAGCTTAGTTCTTATCCGACAAAGGATGATTGTGTATAGAAGAGAGGGTTTATCAGTTGCCACACTAAGTAAACATTCTAATTCGATCTTTCATTGTATGGAATACACATGGACAAAGATTTGACAGAATCTTTTCTCTCTACGTCTCTCCTATTTCCTTCTTTTCGCTAGGGTTTCTTTTTGTCTGTGACGTCTTAACATAGGTTTTTATTGTGTTTTGACGAGGTGACAACTGTCAATTTTGGAGATGAAAGCGAGACATAGATCGAACGAAAGGAAGTCAAAAAAAGATAAAGCAAAAGTAACAGCTGCGATGGTACCGGTAACGTTAGTACCCTTATACATTTCATATAGAGAAAAGATGCAATCGACTTTCAAGAATAATATATGAATAGAACAAAGCCTGTCGTTTTTCAAGTGTCGCCTGAGATGGACAAGAGCAGTAGCAACAGTCGATGCAGTTGACTTTGCTAAATTGAGTCAATTGTTAAGTATACATATACAAATGAGATAACTCATAAGTCTTATCATTTAGAGTCCTGTCTGTTTTTGAGGTAAGACAATGATGCACATCGGTCGCCAAATGATGTTCTTCTTTTCTCTATGATGCTCTCTCTCTCTCTCGCTTTTTAACTGCATGTTTCCGTCTTTTCTTTTCTTTGGTCTCTTGCTCTCCCTCTCTCTTCATCTAGTATAAAGAACCATGAAAAAAAGTATAATCTCTCTGATCATAAGTGGTATTCCGCCACTGCACTGCTAATACTTCTTGTTGTTATTGTTCTTCTTCTGCTTCTTCACTTTTATTTGCCTGCTATCGCTTTTGTACATCCAGTTGACAATAACAAAAACAGCAGCCATCGTCATCATCGTTGCTGGATCGATGATAATAGGTAATTAGGCGCTATTGTTTTTATACCATTATTCATCTCTTTCGCATCCTTTCGCCTTTACACATATACGCACACTCCTACTGACATTGTTGCTCTTTTGCTTGTTGCATACAGTGACGATGATTATGATGATGATGGTAGTTAGAAATTCGACAAATAACTTTTGTTTTTGTTTTCTTTTTATATGAAGAAGAAGAAGAAAGCTGAATGCTAAATGAAAGTTTATACGTCAAATTTATAAGAGATTTGAATTGAAGTATGAAATCAAGATGTTCTTTTTCTTTCTGTCCGAATGAATAGTTCGATTGAAATGAACTAATTTGTTTCCGTTAGATTTGCACCGAGTCATGTCCTTGTTTTATTGTTGAGCTAATTAACAGATTTTCACTTGTTCGTTTCTTTTTCTTATTCTTCGAAGAAGAAAGGTGTTCGTCAGTTACATTATCTATCTTTTCTCTTCTGTTGTCTCTACTAATGACACTTTCCATGTCATTTGCTGCTTTTATACATCCTGCATATAGATGATAACAGGTCTTTTATTCTTCTTTGTTATTATTGTCATCAACATCATCGTCAGAAATAATGATGGTAATGAAAATTTCTCGCGAAAGTAATATTGCCGAAAATAAGGTCGAATAATAATTTCTGATGATACTCTATGTATTGAATTGCCTCATGGATAAATAGGAACCCTCTTTTTTTTTTAATACAATTGTTTTTTTGCCGTTGGACTACAATGGCATATTAGTTGCTAGTCAGTCAGGTTTGCTTACGTGAATATACGAATATTTATTTTCTTATGTATATGCGTTCTAATGCGTATCAATAAGCTTAGAATAGGAGATGAGAGAAAAGAAGAACAAGTAAACAGGCACTGTGCAGATTGTATTACAACAAATACTTTAGAAGAAAGAAGAAAAATGAAGACGAAGAGAAAAGTAAAAGTACGTGTAACATATAGGATATTTGTAACAATAACAGTAGAGAAATATTAATGCTTATTCGAACTCAATGAGATAAAACAAGGTTCTTTTTTTTTTCTTCTTCTTCTTGCTGCGCTCGTCTTAAGCAAAATCTTGTTCGATTACAATCGATCTTGCTTCGTTTTGTATTGGAACAAATATTATGATCTGTGACTGTTGGTGTCACTGCTGATGACAATCAACGACGATGGATGAATGGACGGCGTGTGTTGATGCAATCACTTTCATTTTTCAGGCACGTACTATACCGATAAACAATGAGAAAGAAAGAAAAAAGTTGAGAGTGAGAAAGAAAATCAAGAATAAGAGAGCGAGACATATAATATATATATATATATATGCACACTTCTCGTTCTCGTAACAGTGAGAGCGAATTTATGGGCATATGTGTATGGTTAATGAATGGGACGTGTGAGGACTATCAAAATTAACGCAAACATATATATATATATATCTAGTGATAGATTTACTACATTATACAAGGTTCTTTGTTCTAACAAGATCACGCATCCGATGGGATACAATATTGCCCAACCGATGTTAATGTGAGTTCGTGCGTATCTATTTCAGATGATGATTAGATTTTTTCTCGAGAAAGTGTCACGCTTCAATTTCACCATTTGTCTATATTTTTTTACATAAATAGTGAATAAACAACAAACAAAAAACGAAGTGTTTTATTGTTATTTTTTTTCTCTTTCTCTCTTTATATGTAGATTTCATGACGTTCAATCAAAATTGATACTCTATATTTACATTAGATAAACGATAGTTTATATCTTTCGTTAAAGATATACATGAATATTTAATAGACACTTTCATTTTGTCAACAAATGTGAACACTTAATTATATAGAACAAATCAGTTTATAAATGAAGACTAAGTTATGTAGGATCTACACGTTAAAATAACATAGGTTATAGGACATGATTGATCATGATGGCATAGTTGAAATGTTGAAGATATAGTTGATGACTTTATATAGACAGATAGTTC
>ERZ778029.1201-NODE-1201-length-24774-cov-70.024475_pt1 | contig 24774 bp, 20 predicted proteins | sample MGYA00375759_ERZ778029 | MGnify/ENA primary metagenome ERZ778029 (study PRJEB29350, sample SAMN05389819) | bioreactor metagenome | isolation source: Ammonium sulfate bioreactor | place: South Africa: University of Cape Town | collected 2014-04-04 ...
AACGGAAGCTTGGGAATCAAGTCCAGAACCGTCCACGGAAACGGGTTAACTCCAACTCCAAGGAATGGGTCAAGGCCTTGTTCGCAAGAGAACCCGCCAACATGAAGCTGCTGGTAGTGGTGGATAAGCTGCTCACCGGCTTCGACGCGCCACCGTGCACCTACCTCTACATCGACAAGTCCATGCAGGACCACGGCCTGTTCCAGGCCATCTGCCGCACCAACCGGCTGGACGGCGAGGACAAAGAGTTCGGCTACATCGTCGACTACAAGGATCTGTTCAAGAAGGTGGAGAAAGCCATCGCCGTCTATACCTCAGAGCTGGATCACAGCGCGGGCGGCGCCGATCCCGAGGTGATGATGAAGGCCCGGCTGGATACTGGTCGCAAGCGGCTGGACGACGCGGTAGAAGCCCTGGCCCTGTTGTGCGAACCGGTGGAGCCGCCACGCGGCGAGCTGGAGCACATCCGCTACTTCTGCGGCAACACTGAGATTGCTGCCGACCTGGCAGCGCACGAGCCGCAGCGGGTAATGCTCTACAAAGGTGTGGTAACGCTGTTGCGTGCCTGGGCGAATGTGGCGGATGAGTTGGGGTCTGCCGGCTACTCGGAAGCCGATGCTACTCGTCTGCGCGGGCTGCTGGACCATTACGTGAAGATGCGCGAGATCGTGCGCAAGGCCAGCGGCGAGACGCTGGACCTGAAGCCTTACGAGGCTGACATGCGACACCTGATCGACACCTACATCGAAGCCGATGAGCCTCGGCAGATTTCTCCGTTCGAGGGTGTCGGTCTGCTGGACCTGATCGTCAAAACTGGCATTGCCGATGCCATTGCCGCCAAGTTGGGCGAGCTGAAGGGCAACCGCGATGCGATTGCCGAGACGATCGAGAACAATGTGCGCAGCAAGATCGTCAGGGAACACCTGAACGATCCGGCGTTCTACGAGCGCATGTCGGCGCTGCTGGACAGCATCATCAAACAGCGCAAGGAAAAGGCGGAGGAGTACGAGCAATACTTGCAGCGTATTGCCCAACTGGTACAGCAGGTGGAGGCAGGCAGGGCAGAGGACGCGCCCATCGAACTGACGACGCCGGGGCGGCGCGCCCTGTACAACAACCTGCAACCTTGGTTGGCGGGAAAGCCCATGTATCATATAGCTGAACCAACGCCATCCTACGGCGCCAAGATCTCGAATCCCGCGTTGGTGTTGGCATTGCGCATTGATCAGACCGTCAAAGCGGTGCGGCCCGATGGATGGCGGGATAACCCTGCCAAGGAAAACGCGATCAAGGCGGCTCTCTTCGCGCTGCTGCAGGATGTCGAGCAGGTCGAGCGCATCTTCCTGATCGTCAAGGCTCAGGGTGAGTACTGATGCCGTCCCGCATTACCTTGGGGGAAATCGAGGCGGATGTGGTGTTCAAGGACATCCGCAACGTGCATCTGACGATCTTGCCGCCCAAGGGGCGGGTGCGCATTTCTGCCCCACGGCACATGGCGCTCGATACTGTTCGTGTTTTTGCGCTATCAAAACTGACGTGGATCAAAGCCCAACGTGAAAAGATGATGGCCCAGCAGCGAGAGGGAACGCGAGAGTATCTGGAGCGCGAGAGCCACTATGTCTGGGGCCGCCGCTGTCTGTTGAAACTGATCGAGGTTGATGCCGCGCCGTCGGTCGAGCTTCGTCATCGAACGCTGGTGCTCGCCATACGGCCGAACGCCGATGCCGCAGCCAAGAATGCTTTGCTTGCACGCTGGTATCGCGACCAACTCAGGCAGCGCGCTGCAACACTGGCAGTCAAGTGGAGCCGAACCCTCGGGCTGGATGCACCACGCATCCATGTTCAACACATGAAGACAAAGTGGGGAAGTTGTTCACCGGCCCGCCGATCGATACGCCTTAATACGGAGCTTGCCAAGAAGCCGCCCGGATGCCTGGAATACATCGTGGTGCACGAACTCGTACATCTGTTGGAGCCCACCCATAACGAGCGTTTCAAGGCGCTCATGCGGACTTTCATGCCGGAATGGGAAGATCGGAGACGCGAATTGAGTCGCCTGCCCGTTAGGCATGAGAATTGGGACTACTGAAGAAGCCGGGTGTGACGGTATAACTACTTAGGTTGAAAACGCCAAAATCCTTCGGTTGACGAATCGGTTCGGGGTGTCCTGGCAACTGAACCTTGCGGGCTGATCGTCTGACCTCGGATATTTGCCGCAACAGATAGGGCTAATAGTTCCCGACCCATTTTTCGATGATCCCATGCAGCTCTCGCTGAATCCGCGCCAGTAGTTGATCGGCCTTCCGCTGCAGTTACCTGTCTCAACACCTTTCCAGCTTCCAGGCATTTCACAGCAAGAAACGGAGCGCTGCGTGCTCTTCCTTTTCGTAGAATGCTTCCAGCGAAATGACACGCATATCCGACTGTATTGAAAAAAGGAATTGGAAATGACCGGGACAGAGCATAAGTCAGCGGCCGCCACCGGCGGGGAACATGTAATCGTCCTTCCTGAGCCTCGACGGCTGGAGGGATTGAGTGACGGAGCGTTCGCGATCATCATCACGCTGCTCGTTTTGGAAATCCATCGCCCGAATGCCTATCCCGGCCACCTCGGGCGGGAACTCATCGCAGCCTGGTCATCCTACCTGGCCTATGTGGTGGCATTCATCTATGTCGGCATTATCTGGCTGAATCACCACTATATGTTCGAGCGCCTGCGGTGCGTGGATTTTTCGCTCAATGCGATCAACCTGGGAATCATCGGGACGTGCGCATTGATCCCTTTTCCAACTGGTGTCCTCGCGGATGCATTCCGCGCAGGCGACTTGTCCGACCAGCGGGCGGCCGTGATGCTCTATGCGTTCATCGGATCCCTGATGTCCGCAGCATGGCTTCCTGCGTTCCAGCACCTGTATCGCCATCCCGAGCTGGTGAAACCGCACCTGCCGCCAACGATTTTTGCCGCGCAGGTGATGCGCCCCATCGTAGGCATCATTCTCTACTTCATCGCTGCGATCATCGGGTGGTTCGGCCAGCCAGCAATCGCAGTCGGCATCTTCATCCTCGTGGTCGGATACTACGCCTGGACCAGCCAGGGCATCCGTTCCACTCGATAGATGCTCTATCTGGTTGGAATCAGGCAGTTCGGGGTGCGCACCCAGATCATGCGGGGATGGATGGATTTCTGATCACGAACCAGAATCCGGGAAGCGCCCATACCGTAGGACAGGCGTAGTAGAGAAACTTCAAGGAAATGAAGCGGTGATTTTCCCTCCGAAAGGAGACCACGGTTTTTACGATCACCGCCCTGGATCAGGCCCCCTCCCCCGCCTTCTCCGGCACATCAATAACTGGCGTTTTGCCGAGATCCGCAATGCCCTGCCCTGATCACAGCGGCCTGCGTCCGCTGATGATTCTCAGCAGAACAGCCACGATCGCAATGACGAGAAGAATATGAATGAAACCGCCCATGGTATAGGAGCTTACCAATCCGAGTAACCACAGGATTATTAAGACAACGGCAATAGTGTAAAGCATGATCGCCTCTCCTTTGGTGAGCCTGTCGGTGAACCGGCAGAGCCCGGCAATTATTTTCAGCCGGGGGCATCATCAAGATTGCCGTGTGTTCACCGCTTCTTCTGCCTGGAATGAAAGTTGCGGCTTCCATTCCTTTCCGTTTTCCTGCATTCGCCTACCAGCTCTCGGGCAGTTTCCCCGCCTCTGCCTTTCCTGGTAACCAGATTTTTAATTGCTCCGGGTGCCCGCTCATCGAGCGCCTTTACGAGCGGCCACCAGGAGTGGAGAGTGGGAGCAGGACTGCTCGGCTTCAACCTATGCCGGCGGTCAACTATCCTTCTGTTTGCGCTCCCAGACAGAAATCTGCTTTTCGGCCTCTTCCTTGGTGATCCCATAAGATTCCTGGATCTTTCCGGCCAGTTGATCACGCCGCCCGGCAATGGTGTCGAGGTGGTCATCGGTCAACTTTCCCCATTGCTCCTTCACCTTGCCCTTGAATTGCTTCCAGTTGCCTTCCACTTGATCCCAGTTCATCTTCAGCTCCTTTCGTGTATATATTCAAGATGGTTAGAAACTAAAATTACTTTTTGACCGCCAACTCGTTGATGACGTTTTTTACTCCCTCCACCCCTTTTGCGACTCCCGTTGCACTGTCGATCTGGGCCTGGCTACCCACGAAGCCGCTCAGCTGAACCTGGCCGTCCTGCGTAACCACGCCGATCTCCGCACCCTGCATGCCCAAATTGGTCATCAGCGCCGCCTTGACCTTGGTAGTGATAATGCTGTCATCAATCTTTTCGCCAACAGTAGTCTCCGTGGTTTTTACGTTCATGTTGTTCTCCACGCTTTTTACTCCATCGACCCCCTTGACCACGGTGACAGCCCGATCGATCTGGCCCTGGTTATCCACGAAGCCGCTCAGTTGAACTACTCCCTTGCTTGTCTCAACCTTGATATCGAAACTCTTCACATCCGCATCGGCCATCAAGGCGGATTTCACCTTGGTAGTAATAGCGCTGTCATCTATTTCCGTTCCAACTGTCGTTTTTGCCTCCGGTTGCGGCGCCGCGGACGGGGCGGTTTTTTCGCCGCTTTTCCCGCAGCCTGCGACAAATAAACCGGTGACCAGCACGATAGCCAGAGCAGCAAACCTATTTGGTATAGACATGTTGTTTTTCTCCACAGTAAAGGTTGAAATGCCAGTTCTCCCGCTCATCGGTATAAGCCTAAATCCAGCAATTGACCGCTCGTTTCAGTTTAGAGTCACGATCCACAAAGACTCTCCGCAGTACTCGACGTTTACCTGTATGGTGAGTCCGCTACAGGCGGATTTAGGATAAAACGATAGAAAGCAGCCAGCAGGTCAAAGAATCAGCTCGCTATTACACCCCCGCTGTCGGCTGACTACCGATGCCTGCAATAGTGCTCTCCTTGCGCCTATTGCTCAGTGCGTTGGCACACATAATCCAGCAGGGATTGGAATGAACATTGATTGCCTCTGGCATCCTGCCTGCGGAGGCGTTCGATAGGCTGGCGTGATGACTTTCCGGGGATGCCGTGATAGCCATGCCCGTTTCCTGTTGGCCCGGCTGGCAGTCGAGCCAAAGGAGCGCGGCAGGAAATCCAGCTATGAATTGCCCTGGATCTTGTCGAAAAAGGCGCCGGGAGCAAAATGGGTGAGCTGTGCCTGCTTCCAGCCGCCAAAAACGTCGTCGATGGTAATCAACTCCAGCGGTGGAAGCTGGGCAGCATATTTGGCCGCTACCCTGCTGTCCCGAGGCCGATAAAAATGCCTTCCGGCAATATCCTGCGCCTCTACCATATGCAGATACTCGATGTATGCCTGGGCGAGTTCCTTTCCTGCCTGTTCATCTGTTCTCTTTAGAGCCACGCTCACGGGAGACTCCGCCATGATCGAGACGGAAGGCGTGACGACCTCGAATTCGCGTCCGCCAGAATCTTGCGCAAGATGATGAGCCTGATTTTCCCATACGAGCAACACATCGCCAGTACCGCGTTCAGCGAAAGTCTTGATCGAGTCCTCCAGACTGGGATCACGTGTCTTGACGTTTGCGAACAGGCTTTTCATGAACTCGAATGCCTCCGCCTGGTCCGCGTTCGTGCTCGCGTTCCGGGCCGCGTATCCCCATGCCGCGAGATAGTTCCAGCGGGCATCCAGCGAAGTTTTGGGGTCCGGCGTGACGATCTCCACGCCAGGCTGCACCAGGTCATTCCAGTCTTCGATTTTCCTGGGATTGCCTTTGCGCACCAGAAATACCACCGCGGTGGTAAAAGGCCGATTTTTCTGTAGAGAAGGCTTTTGCTCCCCCGGCAATGAAAATCGGCTATTCTTTTTCAATGCATCGACATCCAGGGACAAGGCAAGCGTGACGACATCGAGTCCATCCAGTGTGGCGCGTATCGGAACCCCCGATTTACTCCGGGCCTGATTCAGTGCAATCGGGACGCCCAGGCGCGCTTTCCAGAGTCTTGCGAAGGATCTGTTGAGATCATCATACATTTCCAGCGTTGGATTGGCCGGACGTTTGCCATGCAAAGCCGCTACCGCCGCACCCAGACTGAGCAGAAGAATGGCAACTGCAAAAATAGCGTAAGAACGATATGTACGCATGTTTCTTTCCCCCAGACCGAAAGATCAAGAAAGAAAAGCTAGCATCCGCATGTTTCAGCAGCATTGCGGGAATAAGAAACCAGGATTCCTCGCTCTCCGCAATGCCGGGCAGGAGACGCCTCTTCAAGCTGACAAACCATAATCGCCATCCCTTACAGGGGATTGAAATTATTGTTGTTTGACTGATCCAAAAGGCGGTATACACAAATTTCTGTACTATGGTAAAAAGCGGGTAGCAGCAGCAACAATAGCCCGTGGTACCCAAAACCATGAATATCAAAAACTTCACCAAGCTTACCAATTTCGCCCTGCCGCTGCTGCTGCTGACCATGGGCGTGCTGGTATTTCATTCCCTGAGCATTCGTGAAGATATTACGGAAAATGAACGACACCGCTACAAGGCGCTGCTGCTCGCCAATGAACTGCTGCAAAGCTCCGATGACCTCACCAGCATGGCCCGCGCCTATGTGATCACCGGCGCTCCCATCTACCGGCTTTATTTCCAGCAGATACTCGACATCCGGGATGGAAAAAAACCGCGGCCGCTCAATTATTCCGCTACCTACTGGCATCTTGCCGCCGCCGGAAAACCGCCTACGGTCGAGCACGTCGAAGCAATCTCACTGGATGAAATGTTTCGGCGCTCGCACTTCCGCGAGGAGGAATACGGCCTTCTGCACCGCGCGCTGGAGAATTCCAACCAACTGGTCAACTTTGAAAAACGGGCGTTTGACGTCGCGGAAGGCCTGTCCGACAATGGACCCAGCGACCCGGTAAAAGAAAAATCCGACCGGGAACTGGCGATACAAATGCTCGTCGGGCCGGAATATCTTGCCGGAAAAGCGGCCATCATGGAGCCGATACAGAAATTCATAGAGATGTTCAGCAGTCGCATGGAAACCCAGGCGAACCTGGGAGTAGCGCGGCTCGAACGCCAGATCATTTTTGAAATGGCGGTCATTTTCGTTGCACTTATCGCCACCATGGCCATCATTTTTTATACCCGCCTAGGCATACTGCAACCGCTGGCGGAGCTCGCCCGCCAAGTGGCGGGGATCACGAGAGGAGCTCGCCCGAGCCGTTATGGCGAGCCCACTGAAAACGAAGTCGCCAAGCTGGGTGAAGCATTGGCATTGGCCGACGCGGAAAAACGGCAGCTTCTCGAAAACGAGCGTATCGCGCGTAACGAGGCGGAACGGGCAAGCCGGCTCAAGGACGAATTCCTGGCCACCCTCTCCCACGAACTCAGGACGCCGCTGAACGCGATCCTGGGCTGGGCTCAGCTCATCCTGGGCGGGAACATGAAACCGGAGGACGTGCACCGGGGCCTCGAAACGATAGAACGCAACGCACGCGCGCAGAACAAGCTCATCGAAGATCTGCTGGAGATGAGCAGCATCATCTCCGGAAAAGTAAGGCTCGAGATGAGGGAAGTGGACGTGATTGACCTGGTCAGGGCCGCGATTGAGTCGGTCAATCCTACTGCACAGGCCAAAGGTATCGCTCTATCGGCAAAAATCGGCTGCCGGCACGGCCTTATCTGGGGCGATCACAACCGGCTGCAGCAGATATTCTGGAATATCCTCTCAAACAGCATAAAGTTCACTCCAAAGGGCGGCGGGATAGAAGTTCTGGCCGAGCGGGCGGGTTCCTACCTGGAAATCAAAATCAACGACTCGGGCCTGGGAATCGCCCCTGATTTCATGCCCTATGTGTTTGATCGTTTCCGCCAGGCGGACCCCTCCCTGACCCGCCAGTTCGGCGGCCTTGGCCTGGGACTTGCCATCGTCAAGCAACTGGTGGAGCTCCACGGAGGAATGATCAAAGCGGAAAGCGAAGGCGTGGGAAAGGGAGCGACCTTCACCGTATGCCTTCCGCTGGCAAGCACGGGCGGCAATACGCGGGACAGGGAGAATGAAGCTGTTCTCAAACCCGGCGTTCAGGTAGCCAGCAACCTCATGCTCGCTGGAGTGCACGTGCTGGTGGTCGATGATGAGCTGGATTCGCTCGAACTTATCAAGGGAATACTGACCAGATGCCATGCAAGCGTATTCACGGCTGCCAGCGCTAGCGAAGCATTGCGGCGCCTCGAAACCATATGGCCGGATGTCATGGTCAGCGACATCGGCATGCCGGAAAAAAACGGATATCAGCTCATGCAGGAAGTGAGGAATCTTCCTGAGGAGAAAGGCAGAACCATTCCCGCCATTGCGCTTACGGCATTTGCCCGGCCGGAAGACCGGACCAGGGCGATCGAGGCGGGCTTCCAGCTCCACCTCACCAAGCCTGTCGAAGCGCTTGAGCTGATCAATGCCATACGCGGGTTAACGAGACATCCTGAGCCAGGTAAAAATTAGCTGAAGGCAGCGTGCAAGACGCTCTGAAGACGATCTTAGGACGCCCTGTTTTCCGTAGCCAGTCAAAAATTGTTGACTATGATCTTGCCCCCGGAAATAACCAGATCAGGATATTCCAGAATTTTCGGGTTGCGAGTGGGATCGCCCTTCACTGCGATGATGTCGGCCGGAGCACCCTGCTGCAAAGTACCCAGTAGCGGCAGATCCAGTTGCTGGCCCGCTTTCGATGTCGCGGCGCGCAGGACGTCGATCGGTCCCATCTTTCCCATCTGCATCATGTAAAGAAGTTCCTGCGCGTCGATTCCCCTGGGGATATCGGGATGCGCAATTTCCGCGCCATACAGGAGTTGCCCCCCCAGACCCGTCCAGATGCCTGCATTGCCCGCAACACCGGAGCACCTGGACAACGTATCCAGCGTGGTGACGATCCTTATATTTTGCGCCACCGCCTTTTTCAACAGTGATTCAGGAATGGGGTCGCAAGGCACATGGGCCCATTCATCCACACCCGCGTCGATGGCTATTCGCGCACCCCGCTCCTCCGCGATGTGCGCCGTCACCTTTCGATTGTTCCTGTGCGCTTCATCCACGATCGCCTTCACTATGTTTTCCGGCAATAGCGGCCACGCCGATTTCGGATGGAAAGCATGGTGGGCATGCTGGGGATGGGCATGCGCAGGTTTTGCGCCGGCATGGCCGTGATCGCCATGATCATGACCGGCGCCATGCCCGGATGACCAGGGCGCCCCTGCTTCGCCACCGGGTTCCAGCGCGATTTTAATGACGACAGCCCCGCCGCGAACAAGATCGCGAACGGTTGCCCGCGCTTCTTTCTCCGTGGAAACGGCCACGGCAATATCCGCATCCTCCCCCAGCATGGGGATGGGATAACCTCCCGGTGCGGTGATAATCGGCCCGGATGTCAGCACGCGCAGACTCCCGTCGCCGCCATACGGCTTGTGCAGAGGCCCTCCCACATCCCGGATCGTCGTGATTCCATGCTTCAGCACGGTATCCGGGGGAACATGCTGAAATGCGAGATGCGCATGCAATTCAATGAAGCCCGGCAGCAGCGTGGCGTCTCCCAGGTCGATGATTTTTGCATGGCTGGATCCGAAGGATTCACGCGGACCGATTCGCGCCACCTTTCCATTTACCAGCAATACCGACGTATCGGCCCTGATGTTATCGCCATCGAAGACCCGCGCGGCGTGCAAAAGAATGGATTCATGATCCGCTTCCTGCGCCATGCCTGGAGGTGAAATAAAAACGGCCATCGCCAGGACCAGGCATGGCAAGATCCGGCTGATCGGTTCGAAGTGCATATTCATCATTTCATTCCTTTAAAAGTGATTTGGGTCGCAAATGCCAGCAAGAACCGAGACTGCCGCCATGAGAAAAAAACTTCCCCAGGCCGACTCGACCAGTTCATTCCTTCCTGGATGAGTTTTATAGCAGCAACCCCGGAATATTCCTGGAGCCGGCTCGTCTCCACATCCGGCATGATCATTATTCCCGGCGAAGCCACTGAAATACCGGCTGCGGATGACTGCCGCAACTTGCCGCAAGGCCGCGTCATGCCAGCGACCGCCATCCGGGGTCAGGTCAGCCAGCGAAAGCATCGCCAGGGACGCGATCACGGTTGACGAGGGATCGCGTGGCTGTGCCGGCTGGTCCAGCCGATCCGGAGGAAAGGGCACCGGACGCGAATGCTTCCAGTACTCGCAGGCAGAGCGGGCATGGGTCAGATAAGGTTCTCCCCAACGTGCCGCCGCCCGCGTCAACCCCAGCATGGCCCACGCCTGGCCGCGAGACCATGCGCCAGCATAATCAACCGGCCTGAAACCACCATCCTGGAAGCGGGCGCCGGCATGAAACGCGCCGCCATGGCCATGGCAGGCGGCCAGCAGGGTGTCTGCATGACAACGGGCTATATGGCGATAAGCGGCATGCCCGCTATGGTCGAGCAACTGGATCAGGGCGGCAAGCGTATCTATCGTTACTCGCTGGTTTCCCTCGCTTCCGCCGCCCATCCCGGTGCCAAGCGGGATGCAATCCATTTGCGGATCATAGGAAGCGGCAGTGGCGGCTGCGGCTTCCCTGGCCAGTTCCCGCGCGTCGATATCACCGAACCAGAGATCGCCAAGGGAAGCGCCATACCAGAAGATCAGGCTGCGGTTGATGGAATCGGCATCGATTTTCGAGGATAGGCGCCTGCAGATATCGGATGCCTTGCGCCTGTCCGGCACGGCCCCGGTTATCCGCGACCGCAACCACCACCAGCCGCCCCAGAATCCGCCGACCCAGGAACCTCCCGCGGAAGTAACCCACTGGCCGGCACTCCCCGGCGAGTAAAGGGGAAAACCGTCGGCGCAACACGAATCGATGGCATCCATGCGGCGGATCATCAGTTCAAGTGCATGCACCATCTCCTTGCGGCTCAGCAGCGATGTGTCCACACTGCCAGCCTTTTTCTCCGGAATATGCATGAATAATATTTCCTCAGAAGACCAGATTGAAATCGATATAGATCATGTCGATATCCTTTTTCCCTTGATAGATATTCTTGACGACATCACCGCCGAAAGCATGCCCATAATAGAATCTCCATGACAATTGCTTGTTGAGCGTGTGTGTGAAACTGATATCCACCAATTGGCCCACATCGCTTTTGCCGCTGGAAGACCTGCCTGAATAGCCGAATGCTCCCGAGCGCGATGTCGGTCCCAATCCGCCGTAAAACAGGTCGCCCGCATTATTGAGCGACAGGTGATGCGCATCGATGGTTACACGGGTTTGCGCAGTGGGCGATACGATCATCTGAACATATACATCCTGCAGATTCATCAGGTTGTAGAAGGGCAGCTTGGCATAGGCGCGCCCGCTGGGAAGAGCCGTAAAGAAAGTTCTATGTTTATCGTTCTTCGCATTATTGTCGCCCGAGCTCAGGAAATAGAGCGCGCGCAGCCATGGCCTGAAAGGGAGTTTCGTCCACTGGTAACCGGCCTCGGCAGCGATCGCCCAGGCCTGATGATCCTGGTTGGTCCAATCGCCGAACTGGTAGGCTCCCCACAATAATGCATCCATGCTTCCAGCATCCCTTTGCTGAAGGGTCAGCAGATGCGCCCCCAGGGTGTGGATATTCAGTTTCTGGCTATTCAGCCAGGGCCGATCCGTGCCGGCCCGGTTGTCTATCACCTGGGTATGACGCTTGTCGTCGTAATTCAAATAGAAAAGCCGGCCTTCGGTTCCGGGCAGCAAAGTGTCTTTCTTGCTGGTGAGCGCGGCATAAAAAAGGTTGATATCGCCGATTTCATCCTGTCCCTGGACGGTAAACCCGCCCTGGGTGGGACGAATGCCGGTCACCGTCATATTGAAACCCGGTTGATCATAAACTGAGCTGAAGCCGTCGAAGCTTCGCCCCACATGAACCACATTCGATGCGAGGAGGCGTTGCGCGATGCGCGCCCTTTTTATTCCATCGAATTTGTCCACGCCGGTTCTGTATTCCATTCCATCCATGAATTCGAACCGGCCAATCTTCAGGAATGCTCCCGGCAGGCCCAGGGAATCGAATTTGAAGTCGAGGTAGGCCTGCCTCAGGAAAACGTTACTGGCGTTGGTGGCCTGATTCGCCAGAAAATAAGCACCACCCAGCCCCAGCGGCCCGCCGGGAGAAGCCACGGCGTTATCGGGCAGCCCGTATAGACCGATATATTGGGCCTGCGCATAACCGTCGACATAGGGAGTAGTCAACAATGCGCCGAATCTGGCGCGTACCGACCATAAGTCGTAGGCATTATTATTGTTTATCGCTGGACTGGGCCGGAAGTAATCCCACGCCTCGTAGCTGCCATAAAGCTCTCCCGTAAGGCGCAGGTACGGATGGATCTGGCCTAGGGAAGATCTGCCTTCTTCCGCGCCGGGGGTGCCGTGAATTAGCAGCATGAAGCCTATTCCCATCCAAAGAATGAGCAGCTTTAATCGCTTATCATATCGATTGGTTTGTCCGTTCACGTGCATGCGCTCAAATTCTTCCACGTGGCCGATCCTGCTTCCCGTTTAGAAAAATCCGGTATCATAAAATCATGGACCTGGTCTCCTCCAAGGATGGCGTATCCATCGCCTGCTGGCACGGCGGCGCGGGAGAGCGCCTGCTGCTCGTGCACGGCACCTCCGGCGACCGTCTGGCATGGACCCCTGTATTGCCCGCGCTTGAACGCCATTTCGAGGTGTGGACCCTCGATCGGCGCGGCCGCGGGCAAAGCGGCGATGCCCAGGGTTATGCGTTCGAACGCGAGTGCGAAGATGTCACCGCGGTCATGGACGCCATCGGGGGGACGGTGCATCTGCTCGGGCATTCCTTCGGAGGACTCTGCGCCCTGGAAGCAGCACTCCTGGCTCCCGGCATCGGCAAGCTCATACTCTATGAACCCCCCATCTCATTGGCAGGCAGTGGCTGGTCTCCCGCACTCGATGCGAAATTCGAAGCCCTGCTGGAAGCAGGCGAGCGGGAAGAAGTCCTGCTGCTTTTTTTTCGCAAGATCGTCAAAATGCCTCCCCATGAGATTGCCGCCATGCGGGCTGGTGTGCACTGGCCTGAACGAATTGCCGAGGCACATACCATTCATCGCGAACTGCGCGGGATCGATCGCTATGTCTTTACGCCCCAACGGTTTCATCGCCTCAAAACTCCGGTTTTGCTCCTGCTTGGCGGCGAAAGCCCGTCCCGCCGCCGCCATATTGCGGAAATGCTTCACCGGGCGCTCCCCTCCAGCCAGATCAGGATCCTGCAGGGGCAACAACATGGCGCGATAAGGACTGCGCCCGATCTGTTTGTCGATGCAGTGGTCCATTTTCTGGGTATCCAGGCAAGCGAGCGCTAGGCGGCGCGCGTGGTCACGCCTGGCATCCCCGCCGTGCGCCGGCGAGCCGATGCCAGTGCAAGCGACAGGATGCAACCGCATAAAAGCACGCCAATCAGCATAAGCCATCCCGGCTGCGGATCTCCCGAATGGCTCGATAAGGCGCCTCGAAGCGGAGGACCCAATGCGAAGCCGCCAAAGAAGGCAACCGAAATAAAACCGGATGCCGTGGTCACTGCGCCAAATGCCGCATCTCTTACCAGCATGCTCATCGCTATCGCATTGGTTCCCACAGCGGCAAGTCCCATGCCGATGGCCCCGGTCCATAGCCGCCAGTGGCTGTCGGGGTCCGCGTGCATCGTCACCGCCACCGAGCAGGCCGAAATGGCAATCAGCGCAAGCAGAAGCAGCGACTCATCCTTGAGTTTTGCTCCCATGGGTGTCAGGACTATCCTGGAGAGCATTCCCATCGCGCCAAAAACCGCGATCAAGGTGCCGGCAAGGGAATGGGACATGCCTTGCAGGGCGCCAAAGGTTGGCAGAAACGTGACGAAAGCGGAGAGCGATATGCCAACGCAAAACTGGATGCCCATCAACCGCAGCAATAGCGGATTAGGCCTGGAGAAAGTGAAGCTCCCGCCGGTCTTGCCGTGTTTCCCGGGAGCGAAAAAAAGCGTGGCAACCAGGAATAGCATGGCTACCGGAGCAATTCCGCCGAACGCCGCGCGCCAGCCATATTGAAACGCGATACCTGGCAGCGCCAGGCCTGCGAACAGGGCTGCGACCTGAACACCGGATTGCTTGAGTCCTACGACTCCTGCTTTTTTCTCTTTGGGAATTCGCTCCCCGATCAGCAGATTGGTGACCGGATTGGCAAGGGCTTGGCCGATTCCGCAGATCGCTGCTGCCGCAACCAGCCCATGAAAGCTGTCGATCGACGAAATCAGCATGAAGGCCAGCGCGATGGCGAGAAACAACGCCATCAGCGCATGGCGCGAGCCGAGCCGATCGACGATGGCGCCCGCCCAGAACGACAATACGGCTGCCAGGCCGAATGAGCTCATTACCAGGTAACCGAGCAGCGCCGGATCAAATCCCAGGTCACGGCTGAGCATCGGTCCAAGCGTGCTGACGGCATACAGCATCAGCATGGGCAGGGCCATTGCGGATACCAGGACGATCCGGAACAAAATATCGGCAGCCAGTATATGCAAGCGGGTCAAGCGGGACATTAGCGCCGACGCCTCCATCCTGGACCCGCGGTTGCCTGCTGATGCCGGCACATCTGCAAGAGCAACGGGGAATATGTATATATCATATCTTGTCTCCCCTGCGGGAGCATGGCTTCCGTAAAGGGTTGGGGTTGGAAAGTGCGGCAATCGGATCAGGCAAAATGGTATGCATCCTGCTCTTTGTAGAAATCGATGAGCCGCCGGCCCACAGAGCTGATAAGCGACTCGTCGGTGCCGTCGAGGATGCGTGAGGTGCGCGCTATCCTGAAAATACCTGAAAGGGGAGTCAGGTCGCTGATGCCTTCCGCGCCGTATAGTTGCACCGCTGAATCCGAAGCAAGGCACAAGGCTTGCGATGCTGCCATCTTGGCGACATTGATTTCGACATCATCGGCACGCCGGGCATCGACCCCCCTCGCGGCCACCCGGATCAGTTCACGGGCACCTGCAATGGCCTGATACGCGTTGGCAACGTGCTGCCGCACCAGCTGTTTCTCGGCTAATCGGGCGGATCTGCCGCGCCCGGAATGGATTCGGGCGCCCATCAGGTCGAAGCACCGCTGCGCCAGTCCCACCCAGTTCATGGCACGGAGCAATCGCCCCATGCCCAGCCGTCGCTTCATCAAATCGATGCCGCTGCCGCGCGCCCCCAGGAGATGATCCTCGGGGACCCGCACGCCCCTGAAAGAAATTTCGCCCTGGCCCAATGAGCGTCCCATCATGCTGATGGGGCGTTCGAACCGGAACCCCGGCGAATTGGTGGGAACGACAATCATGGAAAGGGCGTTGCCGAGCGCGGTGTCTTCGCCGGCCGTGCGCGCCAGAACAGTGATAAAAGTGGCCCGTTCGGCGTTGCCGACAAACCACTTTCCGCCATCGATTATCCAGTTGCCGCCGGACAGGCGTGCGAAAGTCGTTATCAGGCCGGGAAACGACCCGCCATGCTCCGGCTCTGTCATTCCGTAGCCGGGAATGGCCTCTCCCGCCACCATGGGTTCCAGAAAGCACCTGCGGATTTCATCCGTACCGAATTCCAGGAGCATATGCGCATCGAGTGCGGTATGGCCGCCAAAGATTGCTCCGGAGTATTCCGTACGCCCCTCCTGTTCGGCGACGATCAGATAGTCTTCGAGCGAGACGATTTTGCCGCCGTGGGAGAAGGGGTAAAACAACCCCCAGAGTCCGGCATGCCTGGCCTTCTCGATCAGCTCCGACTGCAGCCGCGATGATGCTTCGCCGTCTTGGGCAAGGCGCGCCTCATTGGGTATGATTGTTTCATCCACGAACTTTCGCATCTCGATGGAGAGCGATCTGGCCAGCGCGGTATGGTCTGATTTGTTATAGGCTTGCGGCATCAGTGCGCCTGGCGGGCAAGGCCGGGTACCGTCATGCGTTGGGCAAGCTCGATCTCCGCCGCTAATTGCTTTTTATCGATTTTCCCGGCGGGACTGAGTGGCAACTGCCGGTAATAACGCAGATACTCCGGAAGTTTGTTTATTTCCAGGCCCTGTTTGTGCAGGTAGCCAGTGAATTGCGATAGCGATGGACGCTCCATTCCCTCCCGTAATACCAGGCAGAGGCAGACCCGATGCCCCAGGTCCGGATCGGCAACCGGTACACAGGCTGCGCTGACGACAGCCGGATGGGAAGCAGCAATATCTTCGATCTGAGCGGGGCTGATATTGACGCCCCCACGAATGATGATCTCTTTTTTCCGCCCGGAGAGCACGAGATAGCCCTTGTCGTCGATCAGGCCAAGATCCCCGGTATAGACCCATCCTTCTCCATCCCGGTATCGTTCGTCCAATTCTGGCGCACTGACGTATTGCATGGGACTCAGCGGACCCCGGGCGGCAATTTCACCGATGCAGCCCCGCGGTATTTCCTGTTTCTGGTCATCGACTATCCGGATGGAGCAAACCTCGGGATTGGGACGTCCTGCTTTGCGGAAAATGGTTTCCGGATCGTCGTCGAGCATGGTATGGCAATTAATGCCATCCGCCGAACCGTACAAGCCGATGAAGCCGCATCGGAATGCCTCGGTACAGCGGCGGATGGATGCCTCATCGATTTTTGCCCCGCCGCTGATGATGGCGACCAGGCTGGAAGTATCAGCCTTGGCCAGCGCCGGATCCGCTGCGATACGCTGGAACATGGTGGGAACGCCCAGGATATGAGTGGGCCTCAGCTTTGCAATGGCTCGAATGGCGATGGCAACATCGAATTGCCGCAGTACGGCAACCGATCCACCCAGCCAGGATAAAACACCAGACGTCGCGGTCGAGCCGAACGCCGTGCCGAGCGGCATCAGGTAGAGCCCGCTGAAAGTGCTTCCTTGGGGATGTATTCGCCGCAGAAAGCGCCCTCTTCCTCCGGCCAGCGCGTTGTGGGAATATGCAACCCATTTCGGCTCTGATTCCGTTCCGGACGATATCAGGAAGCGAGCGGGCGAATCGGGATAAACTGCTGGTAATTCATCAGGTTCGATAGATTTCGCGCGAAGCAGATCTTCCAGCGTATGCCAGCCTTGCCGGGGGTTCCCATCCACGACCAGAATGCGAAGCGACAGCAGCGTCGGCCGCAGTGATTCGATCAATTCGCAAAGATCGGTCTTTGTGTGTTCCTGCTCGACAATAATGACGCGCGCATCACACCGCCTCAGCAGGGACTGTATATCGAGGCGGCCGCGACCCGGCGGAAAGGGGGCGGCAATCGCGCCAAGCGCCGCGGCGGCGAGATCGATTGCGCAACACCGCCAACTGTTGGGAAGCTGGTATGCGATAACGTCGCCCGCGACAACCCCTCGCGCCCTGAAACCGTTCGCCAGCCGATGGACTTTGCTCAATAGCTGCATGTAGGTGACAGTTTCATCGAGGCTGATTACTGCCGGACCGTCGGGATGCCTCCACGCATGCTCGACAAACAGCTCATACAGGGATTTATTGGGATAGATTCCATCCCTGACCCACTGGCTGCGAACCTTCTCGGGAACCAGATCCACGATGCCTGAATGATTCATTTGAAGCTCCAGGGAGAATTGACTTTTGTGTAAGAACCGGGACTGAGGCCTGGCTGCAGAAGTTCTATGCCATGCAGGTCTGCGAGGTCTTCGATAACCACGGCTGCCGGAACATCCGCCTCTCCGAGGATCTGGATCCATTCGTCCGCTGTCCTCGATAGAAACAGATCCCTCAGGTGCGAAAACCCTTCTTCCTCCATGCCGACACCCACTCCAAGGGTCGCTTCGAGGGTTTCGACCAACCGCGTCACCATCTTCCGGTCGCGGCATTCGACGGCAATTTTCCCCTGCCTGGTGGCATAGATGGCGTCGATCATGCTTTGCGGGGGCGGACTGATGCGGGATAGGTTGTACAAACCATCAAAATCATCCGCGCAAAGCAGCGTTGCTGCACTCATCAGTGACGACGTCACTCTCCCAGCGACATTATTCATGCATCGGTTGAGTAGCGCGACCGTGATTCCCTGTGCCGAAACCACGCCTCCGAGCACATCGAGAATGGTAAAAAGGGAACCGCAATGCGTACCCGAGGCTTCGGCGATCTTCCCGGCTACGCCTGAATAGGCCTGAGCCATGAAATCCGTACCGGGCATTGAATTCGATGGACAGAGCGCCGGCCTGTCCGTTGCCCAGCCGGCGGCATAGGCATAAATCAGGGAAGGATTGATGGCAGTCAAGGCTTCCTCATCCAGATTCAATAACAACGCCTTGCCCGGCGCCCAGTTATGCAGAAATACGTCGGCCCCCTGCGCCAGTTCCTTGATTTCCGTTTGTCCGTACGGAGACTTGATGTCGATTTCCCGAATGGTTTTTAGCCGGTTGAGCGCATCGAAGCGAGCGGAACAGCCCTCGGCCATGGGCGGCATGCCTCGGAGTGGATCTCCCCCAGGCGGTTCTATGCGGATAACCTCCGCACCGAGGAGAGCGAGCAGGTGCCCCGCGAGCGGACCTTGTATCCTGCGGCAGGACTCGACGACGACGATGCCGCTCAAGGGCAGATCACTGGTGATCCTGCTCAATGGCCTGCCGCTGGGGTTTCCCTCGAAAACAAACTCCCACGGGCCTTGAGACCAGATGTGCCTGCTGTCGTCATCCCCTGCCCTTTCCTGGAGAGAACGCACCGGGCAAATAGCCATGCCGGTACTGCCACAGACCTGAGCAATGTGGTGATAGGTGAAATGCGATATGGCATCGACTAATTCATCAGGCAGCGGGGACATGGCTTTCGCATATCGCATCAGGAAAGCTGTCCACCCCTTGCCGGCAGCCGCCGCACTTACGCCGAGTTCCGACCAGAATTTTTTCCAGGGTCCGGCATCGAGTGTTTCCAGCTCGAAAACGACGCCATCCAGCGAGATGAAGGGAGGACAGGCCCGGCTTGGGACACAGCCTGGCGACAGCCTCTCCGGGGATTCCGAGGCGGTTGCCCCCGCGATATATTGCCCCACGCTCAGCAGGGCCGCGGAAGCCATCGAAACATTGCTGCTGGATACCGAAAGGCCGCGCAACTGGCCAATGGAAGCGGCAGCGCCCCCCTGCAGCGCCAGTGCGGCGGTCAGCGTCGAAACGTAGCGGAGGTCCAGCGGCCGGTACTTGCCGCCGGCTCGTCCATGGACGGACATCAGCCCGCAAGCTGCCTGCATGGTATTTTCGGTCACGGATGCCTGTTTCGAAGCATCGTGCCACCTCGTCACCCTGCATGCGACAGGCATGGTGAGGGGAGTTTCGAATTCAAAGGAAAACGCCGCGTTGTCCGGACAGCTTTCGATCGATCCCACTTCCATGCCCAATGCGGCCGACTGGTAAAAAAGGGAAGAAGCCATGGCGGCAAAATCAGGCGCCGGGCTTTTCAGTCCCGTTATCGCACAGCCACTCAGCGCACGATCCGGATGATTCATATTCCTGTTTCCATCCATTGAGGCCGGCCGGATCAGCATCCCCCGGCGACAGCGGGCAGGATGGTCAATAAATCTCCGTCCTTCAGGCTCGTGAGAAGGCCTTCGCGAAAACGGATGTCATCATCATTCACGTACAGGTTGATGAAACGATGCGCCTTTCCCTCGGCGATCAATTTCTCCCTGACGCCGGGATACTGCCGCTCCATCTGTTCGATGACTTCGAGAACGTTGAAACCCGCGATTTCGACGCGTTTCTGATTGTCGGTAAGAGGCCTCAAGATGGTCGGGATATTCACGGTTACTGGCATGGCTGCTCCTTCCTGGAATTTTTAATCAATTTTGGATCAGTAAAAATGCCATTTGCATGAATGGCTGCGTATCGAGGATCCGGGTTCCGGAAAGCCGGCCGGCATGTGCACGTTCATTCACGGCTTCCCCGGAATAAAAGGCAGAAATTGAAGCCAACGCGTAATTTGAACGCTCAGGTCATCGTTGCCAGTTCGCCATCCGATTGATACAAATTCAGCATCCTGATGCGCTCTTCGGTAACCATTCCGTCCGCGATGCGGAAGCTGCGAATTTCCTCCTCATACCTGGAATCCGTCGGAATAATCACGTAGTGGGCACGGGGTTCCATCGCATGCTTGACATCGGCATGGCTCGGATAGGCCGGTGCATGGGTGTGCGAGTGGTAGATCACGACCGGTTCTTCTCCCTGGGCTTCCATCTCCCTCCATACCTGCAGTTGCTGCTGCGGATCGAATGTAAAAAACGTTTCGGATTGAGCAATGTTTCGCATCGGGATCAGGCGCAGCGGAACATCGGATCCTTCGCAGCCCGCTATGATGCCGCAGGTTTCAATGGGATGATCCTTGCGTGCCTGCGCAATCATTGCATTTACCAGCCTGGCGTCTATCGTCAGCATAATTTTTAGCCTCCCTGATGTCCGTGCATTCAAAAAATGAGATAAAGCATCTCCTGTTCCGCCAAAAGGCGGTTTCTTAAAAAATCATGAATTGCGGAAAACCGGTTAATGCGCTGCGAGAAGCAAAATCTGATGGAAGCGAAACAGTTTCGATAAGAAAGTGAAGCCGCGGAGGCTCTTCCGTTTCAACTAATGATGCTTTTCAACTAATAACTCGGCAATGATTGATCGACGTCCTTTATCCACGCCAGGATTCCGCCATCGAGGCTTTTGGTGTTGGTGAAGCCCTGCTTCTGCATTTCGATGAGAACATCCCGCGAACGTGCCCCCATCTTGCAATGGATCACGATGAAATCGTCTTTGTTGAGTCGGGACAAAACCTCTTTCGACATCATTTCATTCTTGGGAATATGGTCGGCGCCCTCGATACGAACGATATTCCACTCCTCCAGCCCACGGACATCTATCAGCCGCAAGTCCGCATCGTTTTCCCTCATTTTCTTGAGTTCCAGCGCACTGATCAGGGGAATATCCGTTTTGTTCCCGGGAACAGATCGTTTTTGCCCGCAAAATTCCCGATAATCAATCAATCCAGTGATGGGCGCCCGCACGGGCGCGCGCCGCAGCGGGATAAACCGGAATGTCATATCCAGGGCATCGTACACGGCAAGCCGTCCAAGCAGGGTCTCGCCCAGGCCGGTGATCAATTTAATGGCCTCCGTTGCCATGATGGCGCCGATCACGGCGCAGAGAACGCCGAGGACTCCTCCTTCGGCACATGAGGGCGCCATATCCGGTGGCGGGGGCTCGGGATACAAGTCCCTATAATTCAGGCCGCGTCCGTCGGGCGCGTTCTCCCAGAACACCGAAGCCTGTCCTTCAAAACGGAAGATGGATCCCCAGACGTAGGGCTTTCCGGCAAGCACGCAGGCATCGTTGACGAGATAGCGCGTGGCAAAATTATCTGTCCCATCCAAGATCAGATCGTAGCCTGAGATGATTTCCAGAGCATTGGCCGCTTCCAGGCACTCATTATGAAGTTGCACATGGACACAGGGATTCAACTCGTTGACCGAGTCTTTCGCGCTTCTGGATTTGAGCCTGCCGATATCCGAGTGTCCATGAATGATTTGTCTTTGCAGGTTGGATTCATCGACAACGTCGAAATCAATGATCCCCAACGTCCCCACTCCCGCTGCCGCAAGGTACAGGAGCGCTGGCGACCCCAGCCCGCCAGCCCCTATCACCAGAACCTTGCTGGTTTTGAGGCGTCTCTGGCCTTCCAGGCCCACATCGGGAACCAGCAGATGGCGGCTGTATCGTGAAATCTCCTCCTTGCTCAAGGCTGCCGCGGGATTTACCAACGGTGATAGCTGCATCAAAACCTCCCTGTTTAAATCAACCTAATCCCTTTCGCTATCCTGCCGCTCGGGAATGAACCGGCAGATAAATGGTGAATCCTTGTTCTGGATGCTGCGGTTTAGAGCCCTGTTGCTAGAAGCTTGCGGAGACGCCAACCTGGCCCCAGCGTCCCGGCATCGGATATCCCGGGCGATAGGCATAGTTGACGTCCAGCAGATTTTCCATGGCCACGAAAATTTCTCCCCTCTTTCCCAGCATCGGCAACCTGTAGGAAACGCGGGCATTCATGATCGCAAATGAATGCACGCTCTCGCTGTTGACCGCTCCGGCAGCGCGCGGGCGATTAAGCGCCAGCACACTCGACTGATACTGGGTATCGACCGTGAGGCGAATAGGGCCTATCTGTCCATTTATGCCCGCCGTGACTGCCCGCTTGGGGGTATAGGGCAAAATGTCGATACTGGGATCGAGCAGGGTCAGGCCGCCGAATACCGTCCAGTTCGGCGTAATATTCTGCCGGATGGCAATTTCGGTACCGCGCATCACATAGGTGCCCAGATTGAGGAACTGGGGAGGCGGAGGAACATTCGGCGGAAAACCGAAGATATAACGATTCTTCACCTGATCGATAAACACGCTGATATCGATTTGCGTGGCATCGAAGGGAGTCAGTTTCACGCCGACTTCCGCATGGTTGAGTTCTTCCGCCGAAAGCTGTTTCCAGCTTTGCCCGAGGGGAGGAATCAGGAATGCGAGAAGTGGGGTTTCCAGCCCCGGATAGTTGATGCCGCGCGAGACATTGGCGAATAGCGTGGCTCTCTCGGAGACCAGGGACAAGCCTGCATGGGGCGAGGTTTTGGTCTGGAACTGGCTGTGGTCATAGGCGCGAATCCCTATGGCCGGCACCAGCGCCCAGTTCTCGCTGATTTCGATTCTCTGGCTTAATGCGACGTAGGGCGATGTGACACGGAAGGTCGGCGCGCTGAAACGCGATTGTGGCGCTCCGAGGGGAATGGAACGCACGTCGCCGCTGATCCAGTCGCTGTCCAGTCCGGCGGTGATGTTTCCACCCGACCAGAGAGAAAACTGCTCCTTCCAGCGCAGCCCCGTCATCTCGAAATTGGTGAGCGAGGTCCCCTGCACCGGATCGTTGAGCCAGTTGCCCTCCCCCCTGTTGTGATAAACGCGAAGGTCGCCACGCCATGCGCCATGGTTGTGCAACAGAAAAACAGTCACCATCCCTGCGCTGGTATTGTATTGCGGCGCCACCGCAGGGCGAGGCAGGCGGACATCCCCCGGATCGCGAGCCTGATTATCGACATACAGGAAGCTCGTTCCAATCGACCAGTTGGAATTCAGCCGCATGCCGATGCGACCCATTACGTTATTCAATTCACCGCTTGCGTTCAGCCGCTGACCATCCGACTGGGCGTGTCCTTGAGCCAGCATGAAATCCACGTCGCCCTTGCGGCCGACCATGTCCACCTGCTCGATGAATGTGTTGAAATACCCCCCCGAAACCCTTCCTCCCACCTGTATGCCTTCTTCGGTAGCGCGCTTGGTTTCGAGATTGATCGAGGCGAAGTTGTTGCCATTGATCTGCGGCTGAGGGCTTTTGTAGACGGTGATGGATTGCATGCCGTTGACCGGCAGCAAATCGAGCAAGGGATGGTTCCACACTCCCATGTAAAACGGTATGCCGTCGATATAGGTCTTGATCTCGCTGCCCGGTCGGCTGACCCCCATGCCGCGAATGAAGACGGCGCCACCCTGGTCGCCCCCAAATGCGCCAACCGGGTTGTAGCGCGATATCTGCACGCCGGGAGTCCGCCGCAAAGCCGTGGCGAGGTCGAACGCATTCTGGTCGCGTAGCTGGTTTTCCGTAACCACTGCGGACGTGCTGGAAAATGGATCGACGCGGACACTATCTATGATTGGATTGGACATTACGACAACCGGAGACAGCGTCACAGCCGGTGATTGTGTTTTATTCGGAGAAGGTGCCGTGCTCTGTCCCATTGCAAATTCTGGAATACCTGCTGTTGCGGTCGCCGCTATCACGGCCACCAGGATTCTTCTTATTCTCATTTTTATTTACATCCGGATTACCTGTATCGATGCAAACAGAGCAACTGATACGGCAACGTCATATATTTTTTATAGGAAAAGGTTTATAACAAACCAGGTAACGTTATGAAAAACGTTTAAATGGAAGCGACGTGAAATGTAAAGCAAAAAAATAAAATTAGGAATGTGGCATATTGTCGCATGTGGCATATTGTCGCATGTGGCAATCACCATGCCATTCAAGACAACAGGTTATGCGAATTGAATTTAATGGGAAAGAACGAGATACGCTTCATATTCCAGGATGCATTTCCAGAAACCGGATCAGGGCTTGTTAACACCTGTTTCGCACCCGCGTTTATTCATGTGCAACCGGGGGGGATGGTCCGATTGAAATCCGCTGCCGTCCTGGGTCGTGGGCGCAAAACAAGTGTTAACAGGCCCTGATATCTTCTCTTCGGATGCGGGCTCTGCAGGCAGGCGAAACCTCTTCCCATGAGTGCGAGATTCCCGGCACCAAGGGTTGTCCGCCGAACCGTCTTCCGGTTGGGCGGGCTACTTGCGCGGTCTGTTCAGACTCTGCGGGAAAATGCTTTAAAAAAACAGTGATATATTTCTTAGATGCTACCAGGCTTATTACGCCGGCGAACGATGGCACCCATCAAGCCCAGGCCTGCAAGCAGCATGGCGTATGTTTCAGACTCCGGCACCACTGCCACAGTACCCGATATGCCATATTGAAGCTGCGGCAGAACATTCTGATTGGCATAATCCGTCCCGCCCACAAATATCGAGTAATCGCCCGCCGCCAGATGAAAAGTTTTTGAAACCATGTGGTCAGCTACACCGTCAGCACCGGCAATGAGGCCAGTGCCGTAGTTTATGCCGGTACCGTCATAGG
>ERZ778029.1223-NODE-1223-length-24259-cov-4.359610_pt1 | contig 24259 bp, 24 predicted proteins | sample MGYA00375759_ERZ778029 | MGnify/ENA primary metagenome ERZ778029 (study PRJEB29350, sample SAMN05389819) | bioreactor metagenome | isolation source: Ammonium sulfate bioreactor | place: South Africa: University of Cape Town | collected 2014-04-04 ...
CGGAATCACCTGATGTTCGCCTCGCCGATCTGCATCCCGGTGCCGCCGGATATGCCCTTTGCCGTCTTGCGCGACGAGGTGCTGCCCGGTTTGTACGGCTCGCATCCGGACTTCGACAAGATCGACTGGGAAAAGGTGCAGTGGCAGCACGGCCAGGACGACTGGACGCCCGAACAGGCCAAGAGCTTGGCGGACAACGGCCTGGTGCACAAATCACTGGTGCAGTTTCGCACACCAGGGCTGACCGGCATCGCCGGCAGTGGTTCGTAAGGAGTCGCTGCATGACCTACCAGCTCATCATCGAGCCCATGGGGCAGACCGTGGAGGTCGAGCAAGACCAGACCATCCTCGATGCCTGCCTGCGTCGGGGCGTGTGGTTGCCGCATGCGTGCTGCCATGGGCTTTGTGGCACCTGCAAGGTGAAGGTCGTGCAAGGCGAGTTCGAACAAGGCAACGCCAGTCCATTTGCCTTGATGGATTTCGAACGGGAGGAGGGCCAGGCGCTGGCTTGCTGCGCGACCCTGCTCGACGATGCGGTGATCGAAGCGGATGTCGATGAGGACCCGGATGCGCTTTACCTCCCGTTGGAGGACCACCAGGCTGAGGTTGTACGAATCGAGGATCTGACACCTACGGTCAAGGGCATTTGGCTGCGCCCTGACCGACCCGTGTCATTCCAGGCTGGCCAGTACCTCAACCTCCACCTGCCGGACGTCGAAGGGCCGCGCGCGTTTTCGCTGGCCAATGCGCCGGGCGAGGAACTGATCGAACTGCACGTGCGCAAGGTGCTGGGTGGTGCTGCCACAGGCTGGCTGCACGACGCGCTGAGGACCGGCGACCGACTGCATCTGACGGCGCCGATGGGCCGTTTCTTCGTACGCAAGTCGGCCGCCCTGCCGGTGATCCTGGTGGCCGGCGGCTCGGGCCTTTCCAGCCCGAAATCGATGCTGGCCGATTTGCTGGCTGAAGACTTCCCGCACGACATCTGGCTGTTCCAGGGCGCGCGGGACCGCGGCGAGTTGTACTTCGCCGAGCACTTCGAGCAGCTCGCGGCGGAGCATCCGCGGCTGCACTACGTGCCGGTGCTGTCCAACCTCGCCGACGATGATCCGTGGACCGGCGCGCGGGGATTCGTGCATGAAGAGTTGAAGCGGCGCTTCAGCCAGGACGGCGGCGCCAGTGCGGATTTCCGCGGCCACCAGGCCTACCTGTGCGGCCCGCCGCCGATGATCGAGGCCTGCATCGCAACCCTGATGCAGGGGCGCTTGTTCGAGCGCGACATCTACACCGAAAAATTCATCACCGCCGCCGATGCCGCCGCGTCGTCGCGGCGCAGCCCGCTGTTCCGGGCCTTGTAGGAGATGCCGATGCGAATCGATGCGGCAACCTGCGAAAACCAATGCGGCGACGCCCCCGCGTCGTCGCTGCAGCCAACGGTGACCGTCGCCTGCAGCGGCGAAAGCTACCTCTGTCGGGGCGACGAGAGCCTGCTGTGCGGCATGTTGCGGCTCGGCCGCAAGGGCATCCCGGTGGGCTGCACCAACGGCGGCTGCGGCGTGTGCAAGGTACGCGTGACCTCCGGGCGCGTGCGCCAGCTGGGCGCGATCAGCCGCGCGCACGTGAGCGTGGAAGAGGAGGCCACGGGCTACACGCTGGCCTGCCGCATGGCGCCGGAAACCGACGTGATCCTCGACGTCGTCGGCAAGTTGCACAGAAACCTTACCCGTACCGCAGCGGGGCGCAGCGAGCTGCCCGCGGCCGCACGAAACGACCATGGGAGAGACGAACGATGAATGTCATGCGCATAGGCCACGCCAGCCTCAAGGTGATGGACATGGACGCCGCTTTGCAGCACTACGGCAACGTGCTGGGGATGCAGGTGACGACGAAGGACGCCGACGGGCGCGTCTATCTCAAGTGCTGGGACGAGTGGGACAAGTACTCGCTGATCCTCACCGCGTCCGACCGTGCCGGGCTCGACCATGTGGCGTACAAGGTGCGCGCCGAGAGCGACCTGGATGCCTTGCTGCCGAAGATCGAGGCCTGGGGCATCAAGGCCACCATGCTGCCGGCCGGCAGCCTGCCCGACACCGGCCGCATGCTGCAGTTCAACCTGCCCAGCGGCCACGAGATGCGGCTGTTCGCCACCAAGGAGCAGGTCGGCACCGAGGTCGGGTCGCTGAACCCCGACCCGTGGCCGGATTCGATCCGCGGGGCCGGCGTGCATTGGCTGGATCACACCTTGTTGATGTGCGAGATGAACCCCGAGGCTGGCGTCAACACGGTGGCCGACAACACGCGCTTCATGGAGGAGGTGTTGGATTTCTGGCTCACCGAGCACGTGCTGGTGGGGCCGGACAAGAACATCCAGGCGGCGACCTGGATGGCCTGCTCCACCACGCCGCACGACATCGCGTTTGTCGGCGGCCCGCGCAGTGGCTTGCATCACATCGCCTTCTTCCTGGATTCCTGGCACGACGTGCTGAAGGCCGCCGACGTGATGGCGAAGAACAAGGTGCGCATCGACGTCGCGCCGACGCGCCACGGCATCACGCGCGGCGAGACCATCTACTTCTTCGATCCGAGCGGCAACCGCAACGAGACCTTCGCCGGGCTGGGCTACCTGGCGCAGCGCGACCGGCCGGTGACGGTGTGGTCCGAGGACCGCCTAGGCAGCGGCATCTTCAATCACACCGGCGACCTGGTCGCCTCGTTCACCGAGGTCTACACCTGATGTCTGCCGGCATGCAGCAGGCGGTGTCGTCGTGCAGCGTGTTGCAGCGCTGCATCGACTGGCCGGCAGCGCACGCGCTGGTGGCTGCGGCGGCGCAAGCCGCGCAGGCCATGCAGGTGCGCGTCAACGTGGCGGTGGTCGACCCCGCCGGCGTGCTGGCGGCCTTCCTGCGCATGCCCGGTGCACCGTTGCATTCGGTGGATATCGCCATCGACAAGGCCTACACCGCCGCGAGTTTCGGCCTGCCCACCGCGCGCTGGCCGCAGGCGCTGGCCGAACATTCCGCCGCGGTACGCGAGGGCATCGTGCTGCGGCCGCGCTTCGTCGCCTTCGGCGGTGGTCTGCCGGTGCTCGAGGACGGCCAGCGCATCGGCGGCATCGGCGTCTCCGGCGGCAGCGAGGCGCAAGACGAGGCGATCGCGCATGCGGGCCTGGACGCCCTCCCTGTGAATCTCCCGAAAGTTCGAACGAAGAAGAACGCGCCATGAAGCAATTCCAGAATTTCATCGACGGCGGCTGGGTCTCCACGCAGCGCCAGTTCGAGAACCGCAACCCGGTCGACAACCGCGTGATCGGCCAGGTCCACGAAGCCGGCCGGGCCGAGGTGGACCAGGCGGTGCGCGCGGCGCGCGCCGCGCTGCACGGGCCGTGGGGCGCGCTGAAGCTGACCGAGCGGGTCGAACTGCTGTACGCGGTGGCCGACGAGATCAACCGCCGCTTTGACGATTTCCTCGATGCGGAGGTCGCCGATACCGGCAAGCCGCGCGCCATGGCCAGTCACATCGACATCCCGCGCGGCGCGGCCAACTTCAAGATCTTCGCCGACGTCATCAAGAACGTGCCGACCGAAGCGTTCGAGATGGCCACGCCCGACGGCGCCGCCGCGCTGAACTACGCGGTGCGCAAGCCGCGCGGCGTGATCGCGGTGGTCTGCCCGTGGAACCTGCCGCTGCTGCTGATGACCTGGAAGGTCGGCCCGGCGCTGGCCTGCGGCAATACCGTGGTGGTCAAGCCGTCCGAGGAAACGCCGGCCACGGCGACCCTGCTCGGCGAGGTGATGAATGCGGTCGGCGTGCCGAAGGGCGTCTACAACGTCGTGCATGGCCTGGGCCCGGATTCGGCGGGCGAGTTCCTGACCACGCACCGCGGCGTCGACGCCATCACCTTCACCGGCGAGACGCGCACCGGCGAGGCGATCATGGCCGCGGCGTCGAAGGGTGTGCGCCCGGTGTCGTTCGAGCTGGGCGGCAAGAACGCCGGCATCGTGTTCGCCGACGCGGATTTCGACGCGGCGGTGGACGGCATCGCGCGCGCCGCCTTCGTCAACTGCGGCCAGGTCTGCCTGGGTACCGAGCGCGTCTACGTCGAGCGCCCGATCTTCGACAGGTTCGTCGCCGCGCTGAAGCAGAAAGCCGAGGCGACGAAACCCGGCCTGCCCGACGACAGGGCCACCGGCATCGGCCCGCTGATCTCGAAGGAGCACCAGCAGAAGGTGCTGAGCTACTACGCCAAGGCCAAGGCCGACGGCGCGACCATCGTCACTGGCGGCGGCGTGCCGAAGATGCCGGCTGCGCTGCAGGAGGGCTCGTGGATCGAGCCGACGATATGGACCGGCCTGCCCGAGACCTCGGCGGTAGTGCGCGAGGAGATCTTCGGCCCGTGCTGCCACATCGCACCGTTCGACAGCGAGGACGAGGCCGTCGCGCTCGCCAACGACACGCCGTACGGCCTGTGCACCACGGTGTGGACCGGGAATCTCGGTCGTGCGCATCGCGTCGCCGGCCAGATCGACGTCGGCATCACCTGGATCAACAGCTGGTTCCTACGCGACCTGCGCACGCCGTTCGGCGGAAGCAAGCAGAGCGGCATCGGCCGTGAAGGCGGCGTGCACTCGCTGGAGTTCTACACCGAGCTGCGCAACGTCTGCATCAAGTACGCCTGAGCGGCCATCGAGGAACGGGACATGGACACGAACAGCAATCCGGAAATCAGCCAGAACATCGTCGCCGCGGGCATCCGCACAAATTACCACGACCTCAACAGTGGCGCCGCGGGCGTGCCGCTGCTGCTGATCCACGGTTCCGGCCCCGGCGTCAGCGCCTTCGCGAACTGGCGGCCGGTGATGCCGACGTTTGCGCAGAAGCGTCGCGTGGTCGCGCCGGACATGGTCGGCTTCGGCTTCACCGATCGTCCCGCCGGCTACCACTACACGATGGAGAACTGGGTCACCCACGCGATCGGCGTGATGGACGCGCTGAAGCTGCCGCAGGTCGATCTGGTCGGCAATTCCTTCGGCGGTGCGCTGGCACTGGCGCTGGCCGTCCGCCATCCGCAGCGCGTGCGCCGGCTGGTGCTGATGGGCGCCGCCGGCGTGCCGTTCAAACTCACGCCGGGGCTGGACGAAGTCTGGGGCTACCAGCCTTCGTTCGAGAATATGCGCAAGATGATGGACCTGTTCGCCTACGATCGCGCGCTGGTCACTGACGAGCTGGCCGAGCTGCGCTACCGCGCCAGCATCCAGCCCGGCTTCCAGGAATCGTTCTCGGCGATGTTCCCGGCGCCGCGCCAGCACGGTGTCGATGCGCTGTGCAGCCCGGAAGCGGATATCCGCGTCCTACCGCACGAAACCCTGGTGATCCACGGCCGCGAGGATCGTGTGATCCCGCTGGCCAATTCGCTGACTCTGGCCGACTGGATTCCGAACGCCCAGCTGCATGTGTTCGGCAAGTGCGGCCACTGGACCCAGATCGAGCACTCGGCGCGTTTCGTGCGCCTGGTCACCGACTTCCTTGACGAGGCTGCCTGAAGCCATGGCCATGAACCTGCAGGACATCAGGAAGCACGGCGACGAGCTGTTCGATGCGCTGATCGCGCGTCGCGCGGTGGCGCCGCTGACCGACCGTATCCCGGACATCAGCCTCGACGACGCCTATCGCATCCAGTTGCGGATGATCGAGCGCCGCATCGACAAGGGCGAGACGGTCGTCGGCAAGAAGATCGGCGTCACCTCGAAGGCCGTGCAGAACATGCTCAAGGTCTACCAGCCGGACTTCGGCCAGCTGCTGTCGGGCATGGTCTACAGCGAGGGCGAGGCGATCCCGATGGACACGTTGATTGCGCCCAAGGCCGAAGCGGAAGTGGCGTTCATTCTCAAGGCCGACCTCAATGGTCCGGGTATCACCGCCGCCGACGTGTTGCGCGCCACCGACTACGTGCTGCCCTGTTTCGAGATCGTCGATTCGCGCATCCAGGACTGGAAAATCAAGATCCAGGACACCGTCGCCGACAACGCCTCCTGCGGCGTGTTCGTGCTTGGCGGGACACCGCGCTCGCTGCGCGGACTGGATCTCTCGGTCGCCGGCATGGTGGTGGAGAAGAACGGCGACATCGTCTCGACCGCCGCCGGTGCCGCCGTGCAGGGATCACCGGTCAACGCCGTGGCTTGGCTGGCCAACACGCTCGGCGCGTTCGGCATTCCGCTCAAGGCCGGCGAGGTGATTCTGTCCGGTTCGCAGTCGCCGCTGATGCCGGTCGTGGCCGGCGATTCCTTCCACTGCAGCGTCGGCGGCCTCGGCAGCTGCTCCGTGCGCTTTGCCTGAAGACGGACATCATGACCCTCGACCAAGACACCATCCAGAATCTCGCAGCGCATCTCGAAGATGCCGAACTGAACGTGCGCGCCGTCACCAAAATCACCGACGCGCATCCCAGCCTGGACTGGGACGATGCCTACGCCATCCAGCACGCGATCCGCCTGCGCAAGGAAGCGCGTAGCCAACGCGTCGCCGGACTCAAGGCCGGCCTGACTTCGCGCGCCAAGATGAAGCAGATGGGCGTCGACGTACCGTGTTTCGGACTGATCTTCGACTACATGAGCGTCCCCAACGGCGGCGAGATCGAAGCCAACAAGCTGATCCACCCCAAGGTCGAGGCGGAAATCGCCTTCGTGCTGAAGCAGCCGCTGCGCGGCCCCGGCTGCCACGCTGGCGCAGTACTTGCCGCCACCGACTTTGTCGTGCCGGCGGTCGAGATCATCGACTCGCGCTACGAGAACTTCCGCTTCGACCTGGCCAGCGTGATCGCCGACAACACCTCGGCGAGTCGTTTCGTCGTCGGCGGCGTAGCGCGTGGTGTCGAGGGCCTGGACCTGCGCACGCTCGGGCTGGTCATGGAGAAGAACGGCGAGATCGTCGCCATGGCCGCCGGTGCTGCCGTGCTCGGCCATCCGGCGGTCGCCGTGGCCGCACTCGCCAACCACCTTGCCGCGCGCGGTGAAGAGATACCGGCCGGCACTTTCATCATGAGCGGCGGCGCCACGGAAGCGATTTCGGTGGCCGCCGGTGATGCCATCCACGTGCGCTTCCAGGATCTGGGAAGCGTGTCGATGCGCTTCGTTTGAGCCAAGAACAGGAACCCGAAAATGAACAAGATCAAGTGCGCCATCATCGGCCCCGGCAACATCGGCACGGACCTGCTTTACAAACTGCGTCGCTCCGAGGTGCTGGAACCGGTCTGGATGATCGGCGTCGATCCGGCCTCCGAAGGCCTGGCCCGCGCGCGTGACTTCGGGCTGAAGACCACGGCCGAGGGCGTCGACGGCATGCTGCCATTCGTGCAGGGCGATGGCGTGCAGATCGCGTTCGACGCGACCAGCGCCTACGCGCACAAGGCGAACTCGGACAAGCTCACCGCGCTCGGCGTGATGATGATCGACCTCACGCCGGCAGCGATCGGCCCGTACTGCGTGCCGCCGATCAACCTTCAAAAACACACCGACCAGCACGAGATGAACCTCAACATGGTCACCTGCGGCGGCCAGGCGACCGTGCCGATGGTGGCGGCCGTATCGCGGGTCCAGAAGGTGGCCTACGGCGAGATCGTGGCCACAGTTTCCTCGCGCTCGGCCGGCCCCGGCACGCGGCTGAACATCGACGAGTTCACCGTCACCACGGCCAGCGCCGTCGAGCAGGTGGGCGGCGCGAAAAAGGGCAAGGCCATCATCATCCTCAACCCCGCCAAGCCGCCGCTGATCATGCGCGACACGGTGTACTGCCTGACCGAGGAAGCGCCCGACGAACGCGCCATCACCGAGTCGATCCAGCAGATGGTGGCGGAGGTGCAGAAGTACGTGCCCGGCTACCGCGTCGTGCAAGGCCCGGTGTTCGAAGGCAACCGCGTCTCGATCTACCTGGAGGTCGAGGGGCTGGGCGATTTTCTGCCGAAGTACTCCGGCAACCTGGACATCATGACGGCCGCGGCAACGCGCACGGCGGAAATGTTCGCGGAACGCATTCTCGCCGGCACCTTGACTTTGAAAGTGGCATGAGGGCTGGAACATGAACTCCAAGAAGACACGCATCACCCTGCACGACGTGACTCTGCGCGATGGCATGCATCCCATGCGCCACCAGATGACGCTGGAGCAGATGACATCCGTTGCCACGGGACTGGACCAGGCTGGCATACCGCTGATTCAAGTCACGCACGGCGAGGGCCTCGGTGGTGGCTCGGTCAATTACGGTTTTGGCAAGCATTCCGACGAAGAGTATTTGTCGGCGGTCATCCCGCTGATGAAGCGCGCCAAGGTATCCGCGCTGCTGCTGCCCGGTATCGGTACGGTATCCCATTTGAAGAGGGCGCACGAGTTGGGGGTGCGCAGCATCTACATCGCCACCCACTGTACCGAGGCGGACGTTTCCGAGGAGCACATTACCGAAGCGCGCAAGTTGGGGATGGACACCGTCGGGTTCCTGATGATGAGCCACATGAATTCCGCAGAAGGCCTGGTCGGGCAAGCCAGATTGATGGAAGGCTACGGCGCGAACTGCATCTATCTGACCGACTCGGCTGGCCACATGTTGCCGGCCCAGGTTCAGGAAAAAATTACCGCACTCCGCGATGCGCTTGACCCCAGGACGGAACTGGGATTCCACGGCCACAACAATCTCTCCATGGGGGTGGCCAACAGTGTGGCCGCGGTGGAAGCCGGCGCCAACCGCATCGACGCCTCCTGCGCCGGGCTGGGCGCGGGCGCGGGCAACACGCAGACGGAAGTGTTCGTGACCGTGTGCGACCTGATGGGCATCGAGACCGGCGTGGATCTGTTCGCGATCCAGGACGTCGCCGAAGATCTGGTCGTGCCGATGAAGAAGACGCCGCAGCGCATCAGCCGCGATGCGCTGGCTCTTGGCTACGCCGGAGTCTATGGCTCGTTCCTTGGTTTTGCCTGGCGGGCGCAGGAGAAATACGGCGTACCGGCTCGGGAAATCCTTCTTGAAATGGGCCGGCGCGGCATGGTCGGCGGGCAGGAAGACATGATCGAGGACACGGCATTCCGCATGGCACGCGAGCGTGATGTGCTGAAAACGGGCGCCGCGGCATAGCGGCAAGCGGAGCCCGGGGAACGGCTCCGCTTGCCAGGTGGAAAGCGACGCGCATCAGGCGCTGTCGTGCAACGCACGTCGAGGCTGGGGAAACCATGCAACGTATCAAGATGAAACACCTGCGCGTGTTGGTGGGGGCCCTGCTCGCCATCGCACTGGGTGCCTGCACGTCGCCCAGTCAAGGTGACGCCGCAGTGGCTGCCGAACGCGCCAAGCCGATTCACCGCACCGATCGGTTCGTTGCGGTGGCCGCGACAAGGAACCGGCTAGTGGCCGGCACGCTCGGCGGCGTGCTGCTCGCCAGCCAGGACCGCGGCAAGAGCTGGGCGCGTACCGAACTGCCGCAGCCGGCGTCGATCATCGGCATCAGCGCCTGCCCCGACGGCACGCTGGCGGCGCTGGATTTCAATCGCAAGATTTGGGTGGACGCGGGCGACCGATGGGAGTCCCGGCCGATCGATACCAAGATGGATCCAGTCGCCATGACCTGCGACGGCGCGGGTCGGCTGTGGGTCGTGGGCAGCCGCACCGGCATCGTATCCAGCACGGATCAAGGCAAGACCTGGACGTCCACGACGCTGGGCAAGGACGCCATCCTGAGCGGCGTGCACTTCTTCGATCCGCAGCATGGCATCGCCGTCGGTGAATTCGGCAGTGTGGCGGTGACCTCGGATGCCGGGGCGCACTGGGCGCTGTCGGCGTCGCTGCCGGAGGACTTCTACCCCTATGCCATGTATTTCAGGGATCGCGACCACGGCTGGGTCAGCGGTGTGGCGGCGGCGCTGTTCGGCACCGTCGATGGCGGCCAGACCTGGGTCGCCGTCGACAACCCGGCGAAGGTGCCGATCTACGCCTTGAACGGGGCGGGCGACGAGGCCTACGGCGTCGGCGCAGACGGCCGGGTGATCCGCTGGCTCGCGGGCACCTGGGCCGTCGTTGACACCCACGACGCCGGCGCGGGCTCCGGCGAGTGGACCGCACTGACCCTGCTGCCCGCTGGCGGGGTATTCGTCGCCGGCGGCGACAACTTGCATCGGCTCAGTCCGAACCACCAGGCCGATTGAGGGTACCCATCATGAAAAAAGTCCGTGACACCATCGTTGGAATCATGATTCGTGGCGAGCAGTGGCTGTTCGCCAATCCCAAGATCGTACTCGGCCTGATCCTGGTGGTGACGGCGATCTTTGCCAGCTTCCTGCCGAAACTCAGGATGTACACCGACTTCAACGCCCTGCTGCCGCAAAGCAGCTCCTACATCCAGACCTACAACCGCATCAAGCAGAACTTCGGTGGTGCCAACCAGATGGTCATGGTGGTCCACTCGAAGGACGGCTCTATCTTCAATCCGCAGGCCTTGGCACTGATCTACAAAGCCACGCAAGGTGTGGATAGCCTGCCCTACGTTGACCACAACCAGGTGTCCAGCCTGACGCACCGCACGGTGCGTTCGACCCATCTATCCGCCGACGGCAGCATCGTCTCGACGCCGTATTACGACCCGCAAAGCCCGCCCGCCGGGGCGACGGCGCTGCAGGCGCTCAAGGCCGATGTTGTTCAGAACCCGCAGGTTTACGGTCTGCTGGTCTCACCCGATTTCAACTCCGCACTGATCCGTGCACGCCTCAACGAAGGCGAGATCGACTACCGCACCTTCATCGATGCGCTGGTGAAGCTGCGTGCCGATCTGGCGACAACGGGTTACGACGTCTACACCACCGGTAATCCGGTGCTGATCGGCTACGTCTACACCTATCTCAATCAGATCATCGCCATCCTGTTCGGTACCCTGGCGCTGTTGGCGGCGCTGCTGATCCTGTACTTCCGGCGTTTCTACGGCGTGCTGCTGCCGCTGGTTGGCATCGGCCTGTCGACGATCTGGGGTCTGGGTTTCATGGCGCTGTGCGGTTTCAACCTGGAGCCGCTGGCGATGCCGATCCCGTTTCTGATCGCGGCGCGGGCGACCTCGCACGGCGTGCAGCTGGTGGCGCGCTATTACGAGGAGTTCGAGCTTGTCCACGACGGGCGGAAGGCGGCGCGCAACGCGCTGGATGCGCTCTTCCGCCCGGGATCCTTGGCAATTATCGTGGATGCGCTGGGCATCGGTGCGCTGGTGCTGGCCACGATACCGTTCGATCACGAGCTGGGCCTGTCGGCCGGGTTCTGGGCGCTGTCGGTGATCTTCACCGTGCATTTCATGGTTCCGCTGGCGTTGACGGTGCTGCCCGCGCCGCGCAAGACGCAGAACAAAAATCATGCAATCCGGGCTGCCCTTGGCGCCTTCATGGCGCGTACCGGCGGCAATCAGCATGGCGCTTTGACGATCCTCGGCTTGATGCTGGCGCTGTTCGTCGTGGGCGGCTACTACGCCGCGCATGTGCAGATCGGCGATTCCGAACCCGGTTCACCGCTGCTGAAACGCAACCACGACTACAACCTTTCGACCAAGGCCATCAACACCGCGTTTCCCGGCTCCGAGGAGCTGCATGTGCTGGTGCGCACGGACAAAGCCAACGGGTTGAAACAGCCGCAGGTCATGCATGCCATCGAGACGCTGCAGGCCGACATGATGCTCGACCCGGACGCCGGCGGCACCAAGGCGCTGCCGCTGGTGATTCGCCAGGTCAACCGGCTGACCCACTACAACGACCCGCGCTGGGCACAGATTCCACATGGTGAGCGCGAAGCGGGCGGACTGATGTTCGCGTACATGGCATCGAGCCCCGTTCCTGGCGCACTCAAGGAGTTCGTCAATGCGGCCGGTGACGAGGCCGACGTGGTGTTCTATTACAAGGACCATCGTGCGGTGACTATCGACCGGGCCATGGACCAGGCGCGTCGCAGCATTGCCGCCATCATTCCGGGCGTGAAGGGACTGTCGATGGAACTGGCAGGCGGGATTATCGGCGTCACGGCGGCGACCAACCGGGCGATCGACCGCGACAATCTGGTGATCGTCCCACTGGTCATGCTCATCGCCTTTCTGCTGGTGACGGTGTACTACCGCTCGCTGCATGCGGGCGTGCTGATGGTGGTGCCGATGCTGTTCTCCACCGTGCTGACCTATGCCTACATGGGCTGGAACAATATCGGCATCGACGTCAACGCAGTGCCGGTGATCGCCGTCGGCGTCGGAGTGGGCATCGACTACGCGGTCTATTTCATGGACCGCATTCGCGAGGAAATGGGCCGGACTCGCGATATCCGGCACGCCGTGATCGAGGCGTTCAGCACTACCGGTTACGCGGTGAGTTTCACCGCGGTGACGCTGGTGGCCGGTGTCGCCTTGTGGATCTTCATGTCGGACTTGCGCTTCCAGTCCGATGCCGCGTTGTTGCTGTCGTTCATGCTCATCCTGAATGCGTTGGCGGCGATGTTTATCGTTCCCGCCTGGTGTCTGGTGTTCCGTCCGCACTTCGTCACACACGCCAGCGCCAGCGATTGGGAGATCCACCAGCACGCCGACCAGGAAACGTGCGTCACGCGGGAGGCGCCCGGGGAGGCGCACCTCGCGGAATCCAGAACCGCGTGAAGTCAAGCCAACCTACAAGAGGGGAGGGGTACCGATGAAGGCGAAAATGAGAGCCATACAAAGCAGTACGATCCTTGCGATCGTCGGCGCGTCGATGTTGGCGTTGCCATGCCTTGCCCGCGCGCAGTCGTCTTCGACGGACTGGAGCGTACACGGTTATTACGAGAACGAGACCCAGTTTCGTGGCCAGGATTACACAGGCAATACGGTAGGGTTGTCGAAGGAGCGCAATACGTTCCAGCTCGCGCTGGGCAAGAAATTGTCTGACCACTGGAAATTCCACGCCACCTTGCGCGGCACCTACGACGGCGTCTACCGCCTGAACAGCAAGGAATATGGCGACAAGGCTGGTGGGTCGATCAAATTGCAGAATACGGCGTCGCCTTTCTTTGCAGGTATTCCGGGTAACCCGTTTCCGAACCTTTCGCAGGCTTTCGTTCCGCATGGTGGCGGTATCAATCAGGCCAACGCGACCGCGTTGGGACTGCCCCCCACGAACGCTTTCGGAATCAATACCACCAATCCCAACGCGCCCAACTACAACCCGAACCAGGGGCTGCAGGTGCTGGGGCAACGCTGGCATTCAACCGCTCGTGGTGGCGTCGAACTCGGCGTGCCAGTCAGGCCTTGCAATGTGGACCGGCGCGGCTGCGTGGACTTCGGCGGCTACGGTAACTTGAGTCAGAGCGATCTGGAGTTTCCGGAGTTCAACAACCGCTTGGACTTCCTCCGTGAGGTCTATTTCAGCGGCGACATTCCGCTATCGCCAATGCAGTCGATATACCTCAAGATCGGCCGCCAGCAAGTGGTCTGGGGACGGACGGATCTGTTCCGCGTGCTCGACGTGATCAATCCGATAGATTACTCGCGCAACAATATCTACGACGAGCTCGAGGATGCCCGGATTCCGATGTTTATCGCGACGGCTGAATACCGCATGGGTTCGTCGAAGTGGTTCCAGGATGCCAATCTGCAACTGGTATGGAACATGGAGAAGTTCCGCCCCAACAATCTCGGGCAGTGCGGTACGCCCAACGTGATCCTCGATGCGGGCTGCTTTTTCCGTGCCATGAAGAATCTATGGGACAACGGGGCTACCGTCACCAACTTTGCCGCGATTCCACCCGGGGTACCGGGAATGTACGCGGCCACCGACTTCGGTCCGCATCAGATCGGCATCCGGAATGTGAACATGCCGGCCTGGACGCTGAAGAATTCGCCGGTCGGCCTGAAATTTGAAGGCATCACGGCGAGCGGCTCGCTGAGCTTTTCGCTGAACGCGCTGACCTATCGCTCGCAGTTGCCCAGCCTGCACTCGATCAACGGCGAGGCGATCAATGCGTTCACCGGGTCTCCAGGTAACACGGGAGCACCCATACCGGGCATACCGGTTCAGCACCTCATTGCGTTCGACATGTACTTCCCCCGGATCAATCTGATCGGCGGCTCGTTGGACTTTCAGTGGGATCGCGCCAAGTCGGCCGTACGGTTCGAGGGTGCCTACACCACCGGCGAGGAATTCTCCAACACACTGAAGCCTAATCTGTACTCGAGCAACCCGGTGTTTCGTTCGGTGATCGGCCTCGATCGCCCCACCTTCATCCCCTTCATCAGTGGTCGCCAGGCCACGTTGATTTCCGCCCAGCTGTTCTTCCAGCACATCTTCGAATACCAGCGAGGCCAGAGCCCGCTCGGGCCGACCGGTATCCCCGACTGGAAGAACAATGTCACCTTCACCCTGCTGATCAAGCCGACCTACATGAATGGCCGGCTCAGTCCGCAGCTGCTCATCGCGCATGACTGGAAGGCGAGCGCCGGCACCATCTCGCCGTCGGTGAACTGGCTGATCAGCAATCACCTGAGTCTTACCGCGGGTGCGCTGCTGCATTACAACGACCTGAGCCGCTACAACTTCGACGACTGCCGCTCATGCAATCCGTGGGCGCCCTTCACCACGTATACCGGCGCGACCGTTCCGCAGGCATTCACCGACGGATCCTACGGCCTGAGCGGCATCGAGCCATTGGGACGGTTCCGCGCCGGCCCGCTGGGCACGGCGGGCAAGGAGAACCAGCTCTTCGTGAAACTGCGCGCCAGCTTCTGAGCGGCGGGCGCAACGCATCAACACCACCATTTCCAGGAGGCGCAATGAAAACCAAACCACTCGCATCCGTGCTCGCCGCATTGCTGGCGCTGTCGTCGGTGGCGGCCATCGCCGCCGAGCAGGGTAGCAACTACGTCGAGGACAACAGCCCAACCGGTGATCCGGTCGTGGATGCCTCGTTCAACCCCTACGCCAAAGGCCTGCCGACATTCCCGGGATACACCCCTGGCGTGGTCATCGACAAGGACAACGTCGAGACATACAAGGGCATGCTGGATCCGGCGATGTACATCTTTATCAAGAATGGCTGGTACACGGTGCAGACCAAGGCAGCCTTCTCGGAACTGCTGACCAAGAGCTTCCGGGAGGCGACCAAGACGAATTACAAGAACGTCAAGTTGGATCCCAAGACCTTGCAACTTGAAGGATATGTTTCCGGCCGCCCGTTTCCGCAGGAACCTTCGCTGGATGACCCGCAGGCGGGATTGAAGTTGGCCTGGAACTTCCTGCACGGATTGAACTGGGGCGACAACGGCACGGTCAATCCGTTCTACTGGCAATACCGGAACATGAAGACGGGTCAGGTAGAACGCGTCATCCACTTCCAGTTCAACTTCCTCAACTACAAGCACCGGTTCGAGGATGCGCCGATTCCGGAGGTCACGCCCAACCCCTCCGATCTATATCGCGGCATCTACGTCAAGGTGCTGAGCCCGGACGACGTGCGCAATACGCAGTTGCTGATCCAGCGCTACGACGACGACCGCAAGCAGGACGATACCTACCTGTACCTTGGCTTCCAGCGGCGCGTGCGGCGACTGCCCACCGGGCAGACCACGGACTCCTTCCTCGGCTCGGACCTGATGATCCAGGACTTCGAGGGTTACAACGATCGCGTGGCGGAGATGAAGTGGACCTACAAGGGCGCCAAGGAGATTCTGATGCCGTTGTACTACCACAACGAGCTGAAGTTGTCGGACGAATTTCCGCAGCCGGACGGCTACAAATTCGTCGCGTTCGGCGGTCAGGGCGGCTGCTTCCCGGAGATCACCTGGCAGCTGCGCAAGACCTACGAACTGGAAGCCGTGCCGGTCAACAATGGTTCGCCGGTCAGCAAGCGCCTGTTCTATGTGGATACGCAGACCGGCGCGTTGTCGCGCACGTTGATTTACGACCGCAAAGGCAATCTGTGGAAGAGCTTCACCATCGGAAAGACGGACCCGGACCATCACCTGCCGGTCAACCTGCACTCGGGCATCCCGATCGACGACTCTTTCTCGATGGTCGATCTGGAAGCAATGCACTGCACCACCGGCCAGTTCAAGGGCCAGATTTCGTACAAGCTGAATCCACCCAGCCTGTTCCAGGTGCAGAACATGCGTGATTCGGGCGGCGGTGACTGAAGCCATCCGTGGTTGTGGTGGAGGTCGCGCGCGACCTCCATCCGTTTTGGACGGACGGTTCCGCTCGCTGACCTGCTGGCCGAGTGCGACGGGGGATTTCCGCCGGCAGGCGGGTTCTGTCCGGCAATAGCCGCAACGATCGCGTGGCAGGCCGGCGACTACATGATCATGCGGGTGGCAGTCACCATAGTCCGTCCGAGTGTCCTGTCCGGGGTACCGACTGGCCGAGCGTTTGGCCGTCATGGAGATGAACGATGCAAGCGGTTGATCTGGAGATTTTCTTCAACTTTCGCAGCCCCTACTGCTACCTAGCCTCCAAGCACATGTTCGACTTGCTGGATGAGTTCCATGTGAATCTCGTGTGGCTTCCGCTGGGCGGATGGAGCGGTCGATCGCCACCGGAGCGCGCCAAGTTCAAGGTGCCGATTGCGCGGCAGGATGTCGGACGCTTCGCCAGGCGCATGGGCATTCCCCACAACCCGCCGCCCAAGACCACGGACCCGACGCGTGCTGGCGCCGTTTCCCTGCTCGCACAGGACCAGGGGCAGTTGCGGCCCTACGTGATCGAAGTCATGCGTGCGGAATGGGCCGAGGGCCAGGACATCGGCGACCTGGACGTATTGCTGGCGGTGGCGGAACGCGCCGGTCTGGATCGAGGCGCCGCCGAAGCCGCCGCCGACGATCCGGCTCGCCACGAGGTGCTGGAGGCAAATTGGAGGCGGGCACAGGAGCGGGGCATCTTCGGCGTTCCCACCTTCATGGTCGGCGAGGAAATCTACTGGGGACAGGACCGCATCGATTTCGTGCGCGAACATCTGACCGAATTGCGCCTGGCGCGCCGCTGACGGGCGTTTGTGTCGGACGCGGCACATGTGATGCTGATACTTGACGACAAGCAAGAGTGCCCTTTCTGCTGGCGTGTCCGCTTGGCGTTGTCGAGTCAGTCCTACGCTTGTCAGGTGCATCACCGTGAAGGGACAGGGTGAGGGGTATTGACCGATCCACCTGTCCTTCCTCACATCCCTTGCAAATTTCGGCCAACTCTCAAACGAGCAACATGTGATGCATACTCCCGGTGCCATCTTTCGTGCCGCTCTGCAGGCGGAGTCGCCCGTGCAGATCATCGGCGCCATCAGCGCCAACCAAGCCCTGCTTGCTCAGCGCGCGGGGTATCGCGCCATCTACCTCTCCGGCGGTGGTGTGGCCGCAGGCTCGCTTGGCATGGCCGACTTGGGCGTCAACACACTTGACGACGTGCTCACCGACGTTCGCCGAATCACCGATGTGTGCGCGTTGCCGCTGACGGTGGATACGCGAACACCTCGCCGGTGGGCTTCGACGCCTTCATGCGCGATCGTGGCCGAGGGGAGCGGCTGAAGGGCATCCTCGAGCAGTGGATCGGCCCGGTCGTGGGCGACAACCCGACCGGCGTGCCCGTCATCGGCCTCGACCGCTGAGGGTGCGTGCCCATGGCAACAGGCAGCGCGACGACCACCTCGATGCCCGTCCTCTTCATCGAGCACGGCAGCCGATGAATGCGATCGAGGACAACGCCAGCCGGGCCGGTTTCCTACGACCTGGCACAGGAGCTTGCGGCCTTGCGTGCGGAAGGCGTTCTGGTGGTCGGCAGCGGCAACATCGTGCACAACCTGAGTCATTTCCAGTTTCATAACCCAGCACCCGCCGATTGGGCGCAGCGGGCCGACAGTGAAATCCGTGCGCGGATAATGAGTGGAGACGGCGCTGCGCTGATCGCTTGGCAGGCGCTCGGCACTGATGTAGTGCTCGGCATCCCGACACCCGAGCACTACTTGCCGCTGCTCTACGTGCTGGGCCTGTGGCAACCAGACGACAAGCTGTACGTCTTCAACGATTCTGTGATCAGCGCGATTTCCATGACCTCGTTCCTGCTCTCCCAGGACCTGCAGAATTGACCGTTGCGCACGAATCTCTACATGGACTTCATTCATTCCGAATGGTTTTCCCCGACGGGGCCATCAGAGGCCTAGCGGGAGTTGATCGGTTGCCGGCAATTCTTCGGGAGGATGTCCTTGCTCCTGACATTTTCCTGGCAGCATAAAGACCGGTGAATCAGCTTTCACGGGGGAGTGTCTGAGCAGATGCTCAGAAGACCTTGTGTCTTGATGCCGCATACGTTGCGAATGTCCGCTTTGCGGCGTGCACTTGGAGTCTTTTAAGGCCGCATTTGGCCGGTCGCGGCCGCTGGATTCGAAGGTGATCAGCGCACGGGCGACCCGGTCGCAAACGGTCGGTTCAGGTGATCAAGCTCAGTGGTGTGTGCATTCAGCCCCCTTGAGGATATGAAGATGGTTCCATGACACTTGGGATGCGGGTATTCGCCAGCCGGCACGCGACAGTGAGGCACCCCTTCTCCCACATGCCGGCGATGGCGTTCGCGCAGTTCGACACACGCCGGCAATACTTCCCATTGGGCGTCTCACCCCGTGTGCGCACCGAAGCGGTACGAGCTGAACCAGTCCTTTTCGATATCCGGAGTCAGATAGAAGACTCCCGTGGTGTGCTTCTCCAGTTCAGCCAACATCCTCACCTCATAGACTGTCGGGTAATGGCGGAGCAAGCGGTGAGCTTCCTGTCGGATTTCCTCTGGGACGATCTTGTCTTCCCGCAGTTCCTTGAGAAATGCGCCGGCCTGCAGGAGATTCCGTGTGCGTTCGTCGGGAGTTGTCATGCCGAGCTCCTGTTCATGGGATGGCGGTGTCACAGGTTTCCTTGGCACGCTCGGGTTACTCACCGACCGGTGCCCGGCGGATGAAGCACCCTCCTCGCATGCCATTTTGCGAATTGGCGTCTCAGCGCCCACGACGGGCTTACGACCCAGGTCGCCGTGCTCTACCGGCCGGGTTTCAACGCGGCTTCGTGTTCCGCTTCGCACTCTCGCGATCAGCCTTACTGACCACCTCCCTGATCGCTTCGAGCCGATGGGGACTGCACGCGAAGCGGGTGCGGCTCAGCAGGAGTGCCGTCATCGCATCTGCCAAATCGGGCCGTACCGCGCGCAGCGTGTCCAAGGGCTTGCGGATCAGCTCCACGCCGAGCAGTTCATGGCCAACCGTGAGCGCCCTTTCGGTGCAGTAGCCCTCCTCGGTATAGCTCACCGTCTTGCCGACGTCGTGCAACAGCGCAGTAATGACACCCAGCTCGTACTCGGCGGTACCGAAGCTCACCTGCTTCGGCCCCGGGGACGACATCACGTCAGCCACGTCGCGGGCCACCTCCAGACTGTGCCACGCGAGGCCGCCAGGCCATGCGTGGTGCTTGGTGCCCGCCGTCGCTGTCCAGAAGCCATGGAACACGGGCGTGAGGGTAAACACATCACGGACGAACCGACGCAGATCCGGTGCCGTGATGGTCTGGAGCAGGTCATAGACGTCCACCACCACTGATGGAACGGGACACAGCTCTGCTGACATCACCTCGACTGGGTCGATGGCGTCGTCGCGCCGTGCACTCACGACATACATCTGATGATTGGGCAGGCTCAGAATCACCGCGCACACCTTGTCCACAGTATCCGGATCGCCAAACAAGGGCGGATCAACCCAGCTGACCACGGGATATACCCCGTCTTGGGTGGCGAAGTTCACGCTGTAGGGCGCCCGCGCCTGGGGAACCGAACCATCCCAGAGCAGCACTCCTTCGCGGAGGTAACGGAAGGAGTCATGGGTCATGTCGATCTCTGTAGCATGAAGGTTGTTCATAGGGCTTTCCTCATCGCGTGTATACGAAGGTCGGTCTCGGGAAATGGGGCTCTCGATCAGCTATCTCAGTCTCGGGCCTCCTTTCCGGGGCTTGGCCCTGCCTTCAGAAGCTGTGCCAATGCAGCCCTGAGCTGCTCTGGACTCATCGTGTCGAGATCGGCGGGCGTCATCGGTGCCGTCGCCTCCTCCTTATCGGCAAGGCGACTGTTGATGAGTCCAGCGAACGCGCGGCCATCCTGTCGGGTCAGGTTCGGCACGTAGCGCGAGTACACGCGGAACAACATGTCCGTGTTCGTATGACCCAGCGTTCGGGCGATCCATTCGGGGTTCTCGCCCGAGGCCAGCATCAGCGTCGCCGCGGTATGACGGGTCTGGTAGGGGCGGCGCTTCTCCAGCTCCAGATAGCGCAGCAGCGGGTACCAGACGCGGTTGGTAAAGTTGTGCGCATCGATCGGACCGCCCTCCCGGGAGGGGAACACCCACGGAACTGCCGGGTCGCGGGCACGTTGCTGGGCAAGGATCGCTTCGCGCACCATCGGCTGCATCGGGATATCACGGACCGAGGACTGACTCTTGGCGTCGTCCTCCACCTCTCCGGCGACGACGGTTTCGCGCACCAAGATCAGGCTCCGCTCCAGATCCACGTACTTCCATTGCAGGCCATTGATCTCACCGGTGCGCATCCCGGTGAAAAAGCGTGTGGCGAGGAAGTTGCGATAGTCGGGCCGAACCGCCTCGAGAATCCGGTTGACCTCGTCCAATGAAAACGGTTGCACATCGGTCTTCTTCTGCTTAAGCGGTTTCACGCCACGAAATGCCGGCGTCACCTCAAAGCGATCAGCTGCCTCGTTCAAGATCTGCCGCAGGAAGCACATGATCTTGTTGATGCGTGCATTGCCCAACGTGCCCTTGCGGCCCGGAAGCTGGGCGATCTGGGCACGGAACGCGAGCACCTCCGCCTTGGTGACCTCGCCCACCGGACGCGACCCAAACGTCGGCAACAGGTTCTTGTTGAGCACCTCGCGCACACAGGAGCGATGCAGTCGTCGCCACTGCGGTGACATCTCGAGGAACCACAGTTCGGCGAAGTCGGTGAACAGAGGAGTGGCCGCCTTCGCTGCACCGGAGTCAGCCACCTGCACGGTTGGACGCAACCCAACGGCAGGAGTACCGAACTGCGCTGCCCGAGGGCTGCCTGGGAAAACTGCGGCGTAGTCGAATGCCCCTTGAGCCATGTCCTTCTGGACGCGATTGAGCAGGGACTGGACCTTCTTCCGGTTCTCCGGGGTATCAGGTAGTGCCGTCTGCTCGCGACAGCGCACCCCGCGGTAGAAGAAGTCCAGATACAGCGTACCGGTCTCCGGTCGCACCCGAACCTTAGCCATGGGCGACACCACCATTGGCCATGGGGATTAGCGGCGCGCGCGAAGCAGACGGCGTGCCGATATCGCGCTGGATCGCCTCCCAGATGAACAGCAGCTTCCGCCCTCCGAACGGCCTGATGTAGTGAACACCTTCCAACAGCACCGCATCCTTGAGACGCGTCCGGATGGTTCGGGCGTCGTAGTGGATGCGGTCGGCCAGCTGGTCGGTCGTGAGATAGGTTTCGCTCATGGCACTGCTCCATGCACTGGTTTCGGGGCGAACGCACATAAATATGTGCATTCGGGTGCATTTGTAGCACGACGCTTGCGTTTGTCAAATTTTTTGTGCGAAATGCACGAAAAGATGCAACAGGGTCGGCCATGCTTCGCTACAAACTCAAGGAACGGATTGCCGACAAGGAGTTTGCGGAGCGCCGCCGCGTGACGATCCAAGAGATCGCGCAGGCCACCGGCATCACGAGGAATACGCTCTCGAAAATGCTCAACCAGCACGGTGCCAGCGTTCGATCGGAGAACCTCGACCGGCTATGCGGCTACTTCAACTGTCGTATCGAGGAGCTTGTGGAGCATCTCGACGAACCGCCCGCAAGCAAACCCAGTTCCAAGCCATGAAACAGGAGCCCAAGCGCCTGCGTCTCAGCTTGCAAGACGGGGGCCAGCCAGAGTCGACAGCGTGACCCATGGAAGATCTCTATTTGGAGCAGAAGGGCATGGATGACAGGCGCTGCCATCAAGACTCGGGGACAAGTGTGTTCATCACGATTGAACTCCCGCTGCGGAGCAGCTCTGCGCTGCCGTTCTGTCGCCGAATCCATGAAACGGCTTGCGCTCCGGCGACCTCCGCGTCCCATTTCAACGCGCATTCCCATACGACAAGAACACGCCATCCGGCTTCCGACAGCTCATGTATCGCCCTCGCATCCCTGCGTTGGTTGGCTTGCAGTTTCGGCTCCCAGAACTCCGGTCGGGTGGCAGGCAGCCGGAACAACGGACAGCCTTCGTGACGATGCCAGAAACATCCATGCACAAAAACGGCAGCGTTCCAACGTCGCAGCACGATATCCGGACGTCCTGGCAAGTTCCTTGCGTGCAAACGAAAACGAAGCCCTTCCGACCAGAAGGCACGCCGAACCAGCAACTCAGGCGTCGTGTCCCTGCTTCGAATCCGCGACATCGCTATGGAACGCTGCTCTCTACTCAGAGTGTCTGCCATAGGGAAAGTCCTGATCCAAGCCACAAGACAGCACGGGTGAGTATGGCAAGGGAATCCGTCCGGCATACGGATGACCAGCCCACCCTCTCCAATACCCCGTCACCGACACCCAGCCACGCATACGGGTCAGCGGAGCACCCAGCGCCACAGCAACTCCAAACAGTCCGGGAAGTTCATTTGTCATGCCCTTGCAAGTAAATGTAATAGATATCTTTGCCGGCCCCGGCGGCCTCGGGGAGGGGTTCACCAACTTCTCGCCAGATGCCAAGCATCACCCGTTCCGCATCCGTGTCTCGGCAGAGATGGAATCCTCGGCCCATCGCACTCTGACCTTACGCTCCTTCTACCGAAAGACCGTCGCACTCGATGGCCGCGCCCCGAAGGAGTACTACCAGTTCCTCGAGAAGGTCTCCCACGGTGATGCCCAGTCTGCCGGAGATTTTTTCTCGAACAGCACCTATGCATCGCTCTGGCACGAAGCCACTCTCGAGGCCCGCCAGTTGGTCCTCGGCACAGAGGATGGTGACAAGGAGCTTGCCAGGATGGTCTCGCAGATCCACAGCTCGGGCGACGCCTTGGTATTGATCGGGGGTCCCCCCTGCCAAGCCTATTCACTGGTGGGTCGGGCACGGAACGCCAGGAACAGCTCCTTCCACACCAAAGGGGACGACAGACACTACCTGTACCGCTCATATCTTGGCCTACTCGCCGAGTACAAGCCGGACATCTTCATCCTGGAGAACGTCAAAGGGATCCTCTCGTCGACTGTTGCCGGGAAAGGCATGTTCGGCCAGATCGTGAGCGACCTCAGCAATCCGACTGCGGCCATGGGATCAACGGGCAAGCGGTCAATGGAGTCCGAATACGTTCTCTTGCCACTCCTTGCCGGAGATATGGGAGCGGAGGATCCGCGCTCCTTTGTGGTCAAGGCGGAGACCTTGGGCATTCCACAGGCCCGGCACAGAGTCATCATCATGGGGGTGCGCCGGGCCGTGTTCGGCTCAATAAGTCAGTCCCCCGTGCTGGCCAAGAACGAGGAACCGGTGCATCTGCTCGATGTCCTGAAGGATCTTCCCGCATTGCGAAGCGGCTTGAGCTCTGGTGGCGATACCGGCTCGGCATGGCTGAGCGAGGTCAGGTACCAGCGACGGCGCCTTATGGGCATGCTTGGCCGCGACGCCATGGATCTCAAGCACCGACTGCGCCACTTGGATTTCGACCGGTCCCTTGCACGATCGTCGTCCTCGTACACCGATGAGCACCTCTCACCGAAACATGCCCACTACTTCCGTGATCCCCGACTCAGGCATGTGCTGAACCATGAGACGCGCAGCCATATGAATGACGACTTGGGCCGCTATCTCTTTATGTCTCTGTATTCAGCGGAGCGAGGGCGTTCGCCCGTCTCCCGCGAGTTTCCCTTGGAGCTGTATCCAGACCACAAAAGCTGGTCCCTAGGACAATTCGCCGACCGCTTCCGTGCCCAGTCTCCAACCCACCCGGCGTCAACCATCACAAGCCATCTCTCCAAAGATGGCCACGCCTTCATTCATTGGGATCCAGAACAGTGCCGGAGCCTCACGGTCCGCGAAGCCGCGCGGGCGCAGACATTTCCTGACAATTATCTGTTTCTGGGAGGAAGGACACAGCAGTATGTCCAAGTGGGCAATGCTGTCCCGCCACTGCTGGCCCAACGGATTGCCGGAGTTGTGTGGTCGCTGCTTGAGAACAGGAGAAAGCACTGACCGCAAAATGAAACAGGGGGATG
>ERZ778029.1233-NODE-1233-length-24019-cov-39.897930_pt1 | contig 24019 bp, 17 predicted proteins | sample MGYA00375759_ERZ778029 | MGnify/ENA primary metagenome ERZ778029 (study PRJEB29350, sample SAMN05389819) | bioreactor metagenome | isolation source: Ammonium sulfate bioreactor | place: South Africa: University of Cape Town | collected 2014-04-04 ...
CTGTCAATCGGCGTTGAACTTTGACCCCGTATCGGCGTCCAATTTTGACCCCTTCGCGCGGCGTGGTTTGAGGGTAGCGCTCGTCTCGTTGGAGCTGGCCGGGGTTGCGGAGACGAGACGAGCGCGAGTGGCGTGATCGTCGTCGCGGCTTTTGAATCGCCAGCTGTCGTTACCGGTTTCGACGATGTCGCAGTGGTGGGTCAACCGGTCGAGCAATGCGGTGGTCATCTTGGCGTCGCCGAACACACTGGGCCATTCGCCGAAGGCGAGATTGGTGGTGACGATGACGGAAGCGCGCTCATAGAGCCGGCTAACCAGGTGGAAGAGAAGCTGTCCGCCGGATTGGGCAAAGGGCAGATATCCGAGTTCGTCCAGCACGATGAAGTCCATCCGGGTCAGATGTTCGGCAAGCCGGCCCTGACGTCCGTTACGGGTCTCGATCTCGAGGCGATTGACGAGGTCGACCACGTTGTAGAAGCGACCGCGGGCGCCGGATCGGATGCAGCTTCTGGCGATTGCGATGGCCAGGTGGGTTTTGCCTGTGCCGGTGCCGCCGACGAGCACGACGTTGCGCTGCTGGGCGATGAAGCCGCCGACGGCGAGATCGTTGACGAGCGTCTGATTGATCGGGGTGCCTTCGAACTGGAAGTCGTCGAGATCCTTGGCCAACGGCAGCTTGGCGATGGTGAGCTGGTACTTGATCGACCGCGCCTGCTTCTCGTTGATCTCGGCGCTGAGCAGGTCGCCGACGATGTGCTGCGGTTCGTGCTGGCGCTTGACGGCCGTCGCCATGATCTCGTCGAAGGCAGCCCTCATGCCGTAGAGTTTGAGCTCACCCATGAGGTCGAAGATTTGGGTTCGTTCCATCAGATGATCCTCCGGAGGTTGTCGTAGCGGGCACAATCGGCGATCGGCACATGGCGGAGCGTCAGTGCCGCCGGCGTCATGATGTTGGCCGGTGGAGCGGGTTCACGTTGGCGAGCCAGGATGTTGAGAACGACGTCAGCGGAATGGACGCCGTGACCAAGCGCCTCCGTGCAGGCGGCTTCGACCGCCGACAAACCGTCCGTCAGCACCGCGTTGAGGATGTCGACCATCTGTCGATTGCCGTCGTCGGTGCCGGCGAGCCTGCGCCGGATCCGCTCGATCGCGGCCGGCAGCACCCAGTCCTTGAAGGGAGCACCGTTACGCAACGCCCCGGGCTTGCGCGCGAGCACCGGCACATAGTGCCAGGGATCGTAGGTCGTCTCGCCGCGTCCGAAGGATCGCGGATGCTCGGCGACGATCCTTCCATCCTGACGGATTACGATGCGGTCGGCGTAGGCCTGGACCTCGACCGGGCGCCCGACGGCGCTGGCTGCGACCGAGTATTTGTTGTTGTCGAAGCGCACCAGGCAGGTCTTGGAGACCGACGCCGGCACCGCATGGAATCCATCGAACCGACCGGCATAGGGAACGAGCTTGGGCCGTTCGGCTTCGAACACATCCCAGATCGTCTGATCGGACAGCTCCGGATGCCGATGCGCCTTGGCGTAGGCGATGCATTTGTCGAGCAGCCAGGCGTTTAGTTCGTCCAGCTTTTTGAACCGCAGCCGTGGCGTGAAGAAGCGTTCCCGGACCAGCCCGACCTGGTTCTCCACCTGACCCTTCTCCCAGCCCGACGCCGGCGTGCAGGCGACCGGGTTGACGAGATAGTGGCTGCACATCTGTAGGAAGCGGCGATTGTAGCGGCGATCCTTGCCGACGAAGATCGTCTCCACCGCCGTCTTCATGTTGTCGTAGATGCCGCGGCTACAGGTGCCCTTGAACAGCGCGAACGCCCGATCGTGGGCGTCGAACACCATCTCCTGCGTCTCGCGCGGATAGGCGCGCACGAACAGCATGCGGCTGTGGCACAGCCGGACGTGGGCGACCTTCACGAGTACCGTCACGCCGTTGAGGAGAACGATCTCGTGGCTCCAGTCGAACTGATAGGCTTCTCCCGGCGCAAAACTCAGCGGGACATAGGCCGCCGCCGTCGATTGCCCGCGCTCCTTGCTCCAGCGCCTGGCGTAACGCCGCACGGCATCGTAGCCGCCGTCGTAACCGCGGCCGCGCAACTCTTCGAAGATCCGGATCAGCGTCAGTTGTTCGCGCGCGGATTTGGCCGCATTCGCCGCCAGCAGTTCATCGAGTTCCGGCGCCCAACGCCCGAGTTTAGGTCGCGGCTGGATCGAACGCTCATACTCGAACGAGGTCTCTCCTGACCTCAGCACCTTCCGGACTGTGTTCCGCGACACCTTCAGGTCACGGGCGATCTCCTTGATCGTCTTGCCCTTGATGAAGTGTTCGCGCCGTATCCGCGCAATCGTCTCCACGATCAGCATCCCCGACCACCTGCTTCATGACAAAGCAGGCAGCGCAACAGCCAATCTATAGGGGGTCAATTTTGGACGCCGATCCCCCGGCTTACGGGGTCAATATTGCAGGCCGAATGACAGTCCGCCTCAGGCGCTGGATGATCGCATTGGCTTGTGCTCCGGGCACCATCCGCGCGTTGATGTCGTCAATCCACGCCGCCCTTGTTGATGGCAACCGCATAGAAGCCCAACAGCGGATGCGCCCAGCTGGGGGATACCCACGATGAGCTGTCATCGTTCGTTATCTCAGGGCTGTCCTTGACGTGGTCGATGTAGAGCGTGCCGGCGAACTGCACCGTGCCGTTGACGTACAGCGCCTTGGCCGCCTGGTTGTAGACGAACGTGCTCGGCATATTGCGGTACTCGAGCCGCTTATCGAAAGGAACCTGCTTGCAGTACTAGATGGCGTTCGCGCCGTCGAAGAGCTTGATAGGCCTATCGCCGTAGAAAGGGCTGAGGCGGGCGATGCCTGAAAGGTCGATAGCCGTCTGCCATGTATTGCCTGCCACGACAGTCGCGCTCGTGTCGGTGTAGCGCAGGAGCATCCACGGCCTGAGCTGCTCCACCATTGCCTTGACGAGGTTGATGAACTGGAAGAGGACGCTCGACCCTATGGAGGCGCCGCCGTTTAGTCTTCGCAGAATGTATCAAGCTCAGTGCCGGTCCTGCCGCAATGGTATCGCGGCAGAGAGCTGATCTGGTTCATAGGCGCATTCCAAAGATCACCTATTGCTAGCATCGCGATTTGGTAAGTATGGGGCCAACGAGCATGTCAAGCAAAGTGGCGACGAGCTGGACTTCTTTTGTGTTCCGGATCGTGGTCTATAGCGGTACTTCCGCTGCTCAAGATATTGACGTCGCCGATTAACCGAGAACGTGAGCCATGCCGAAGCCGCCAATTGTTGACGTTGTTGCGGAGACAGGACAAGCAGTCGAACCCCCACCACCGGAAATCCTAGAACCGGACACGGATCTCTCGCCGGAGGATATTGAGCAGGCACGCAGGGATTATCTGCTCACGCGATTCTGGATGAGCGCTAAAGGCTTTTGGGGTGCCAACGGCGGCAAGCTGGCATGGGTGCTTTCTGTTGGCCTTATCGCCTTGATTATCACAAACGTCGCGTTCCAGTATGCCATCAATGTCTGGAACCGCGCGATCTTTGACGCCATCGAGACGCGTGACTCCGCCGCGGTTTTTTATCTAACGGGGGTATTCTTCCCGCTCGCAATGGGCAGTGTGGCGCTCGGCGTGTTTCAGGTGTTCGCACGCATGGGCATCCAGCGGCGCTGGCGCGCGTGGCTGACCGATGCAGTGGTATCGCGGTGGCTAACCAACGGCCGCTACTACCAACTTAATCTAGTCAGCGGCGACCACGAAAACCCGGAATATCGCATCGCCGAGGATCTGCGGGTTGCCACTGACGCGCCGGTGGATTTCGCCTCCGGCGTGATAGCCGCATTCCTTTCGGCGGCAACCTTTATCGTGGTGCTCTGGAACATTGGTGGCGCGCTGACTCTGACGGCAGGCGAGTCGACATTTACTATTCCCGGGTTCCTGGTGGTGGCCGCGGTTATCTATGCCGGAGTTACCAGCGGTTCGATGGTCTACATCGGCCGCCACTTTGTCGCGGTCTCAGAGAGTAAAAACCAGGCCGAAGCCGAATATCGCTACGCGCTGACGCGCGTTCGCGAGAACGGCGAAAGCATAGCTCTGTTGGGTGGCGAGGAGGAAGAGCGCAACGGAATCAACAAAACATTCGCCAGCGTAATCAAGCAATGGGCACTTCTCTGCGGTCAGCACATGCGCACCACCGTTGTATCGCAGGGATCGAGCCTGATTGCTCCAGTCATCCCACTCTTACTATGCGCGCCGAAATTCCTCGATGGCAGCATGACTTTGGGACATGTGATGCAGGCGGCGTCGGCCTTCACCATCGTGCAGAGTGCGTTCGGCTGGCTTGTCGATAATTATCCGCGTTTGGCTGACTGGAATGCTTGCGCGCGGCGGATCGCGTCGCTGATGATGTCGATCGACGGGCTGGATCGCGCCGAGCGCGGTGACGGCGCCGGCCGCATCCAGCGCGGCGAGACCGAGGGAGACGCGATCCTTAGGCTTACCGACTTGTCCGTGACGCTCGACGACGGCACTGCCGTGGTAGGAGAAGCGGAAGTGACCATTGACACGGGCGAACGCGTGCTGGTGGCGGGGGAGTCCGGTACCGGCAAAAGCACTCTGGTGCGCGCTATTGCCGGCCTGTGGCCTTGGGGTGGCGGCAGCGTTAACTTCCATCCGAACCGTCGGTTGTTCATGCTCCCTCAAAAGCCGTACGTGCCTTTTGGAACGCTACGTCGTGCTGCCGCCTACCCCGCGGGTGCGGCAGACTGGACTCTCGGAGAAATTGGCGCTGCTCTGGACAAAGTGGGACTTGGTCACCTCAAAGATCGACTGCAGGAAGAGGGGCCCTGGGACCAAACGCTGTCGGGGGGAGAAAAGCAGCGCCTCGCTTTCGCCAGGCTATTTTTGCATAACCCCGATATTATCGTGCTGGACGAAGCAACATCCGCGCTCGACGCAACGAGCCAGGACCAGATGATGGACCTTCTCAATAAGGAGCTTCCTAATGCCACCGTCGTCAGCGTGGCACATCGGGTCGAACTCGAAGCCTTTCATACTCGAAAGATCGTTCTGGAGCGACGCAAGGGTGGCGCGAAGCTCGTGAGCGATATTGACCTCATTCAGCCAAAAGGAAAACGCCGCTTGCTAGGTCGTTTCCTGCGCCAGCGCAAGACATCGCCTTGAGACGTTCACTTTCCGGGTCGGGATGGTGCTACACTTACCGCATACCGCCACGGAAGCGCCGACGACACGCCGGCACTGGCAGGAACTGGTTAAAAAGCCGAGCTCGTTGCTCCATCGGAAGCAGCCGCTGTGCGCTACAAAGAAGTGCTCGTGCGGGCGCTTCGCTTGTCCTTCAGTTCAACCCAGACAGGCGCGTGGTCGCTCGTCTTCGCCCAGCCCCGGACTTTGGCGTCGACATGCGCGTCCGCGAGTTTCGTGGCCAGCTCCGGACTGAGGAGAAGGTGGTCGATGCGCAAGCCGGCGTTGCGTGCGTAGGCGTTACGAAAATAATCCCAAAACGTATAGATCCGCTCGCCCGGGTGAAGGGCGCGCAAGGCGTCCGTCCAACCTTGCTTCAGGAGCCGGAAATAGGCTGCGCGCGCCTCGGGTGCGAACAGCGCGTCGTCGAGCCAGCGCTCGGGCTTATAGACATCGATGTCGGTCGGCATAACGTTGAAGTCGCCGGCGAGCACGACGGGCTTGCCCGACTGCAAGAGCTCCGCAGCGTGGTCGATCAGCCTGTCGAACCAGCGCAGCTTGTAGTCGAATTTCGGGCCGGGCTTGGGATTGCCGTTGGGCAGGTAGAGGCCGCCGAAGAGAATGCCGTTGATCGCGGCCTCGATGTACCGACTGTGCGTGTCGTGGGGATCGCCTGGAAGGCCGCGCCTGGTCTCCTCGATCGGGCCGAGGCGGCTCAAGATGGCCACGCCATTCCAACTCTTCTGCCCGTGCCAGATCGCATCGTAGCCGAGATCGCGGATTGCTTTTTCGGGGAACTTGTCTTGCGGCGCCTTCAACTCCTGCAGGCAAACAATGTCGGGCTGCGATGCCTCGAGCCAGCGCAGCAGGACCGGCAGCCTGCCGTTCACGCCGTTGACGTTGTAGGTTGCGACCTTCACGGCTGTTGCAGGTCCGGCAGGGCCTGGTCGGCGCGACCCCAGCCTGCGAGGGCTTTGGACGCGGCGCGCTTCGAAAGCTCGCCAGCATCGCCGACGCGGAAGTGGGAGGGCTTGTCGATCGTCTTCATCTCCCGCCACGTGATCGGCGCGGCGACAGGCGCTCCCGCGCGCGAGCGCGCGCTATAGGGCATGACGGCGGTCGCGCCGCGCTGGTTGCGGAGGTAGTCGACGAAGATCCGGCCCTTGCGCCGCGCCTTCGAGAGCGCTGCGGTGAAGTGCTCCGGGTCGCTCTGCGCGACCGCCTCCGCGAGACGATGCGCGAAATCCTTCACTTGCGGCCATTCGGCTTTTGGCGTGAGCGGCGCGATGACGTGCACGCCCTTGCCTCCGGTCAGCATCGGGAAGGTCTCAAGCCCGATCGACTTGAGAATGTCCCTGAACTGGAATGCAGCGTGCCGCACGGCCTCGAAGGCGAGGCCTTCGTCGGGGTCGAGATCGAAGATCAACCGGTCGGCCTTCTCGACGTCCTCGATGCGCGCGCCCCAACCGTGGAATTCGATCGTCCCCATTTGCACGCAGGTCATCAATCCATCGGCGTCGTCGACATACAGATACGGCTCCTCGTGGCCGTCCCTCTCGACAATGCCGACGTGGTGGACCGCGTCGCCGAAGGCGCCTGCGTCGTGCTTCTGGAAGAAACACTTTTTGGCGCGGCCTTGCGGGCACCGAACAAGGCTGATAGGCCGGCTGCCGACCCACTGCAGCATGATCGGGCTCACCGCAGCGTAGTAGTCGGCGAGCTGGCCCTTGGTGATGTTCGATTCGGGGTAGACCACGCGGTCGCGGTTGCTGATCGCGACGTTGCTCTTGGCAGGCGCCGGGAGGTCGGCCGCGTGATGCTCGGACTCGATCACGACGGCTTCCGGCCTCTTGTCCTCACGCAGGCCGAGGTAGCTGGGATGCCTGAGCGTGCCGTCCTTAGTCATCTCCGTGTAGGCGATCTCGGCCACGAGCTCGGGGCGGAGCCAGTGCGCGCCCCGGACTTCTCCGTGCGGCGCGCCGGAACGGTCGCGGACTTCTGCTCGAGCGGAGCCATGATCTTCATCAGCCGGCCCAGCTCGGCCGTGTCGAAGCCGGTCCCGACCTTTCCGGCGTAGCGCAATTTGCCGCCGTCGTGGATGGCCAGAACCAGGGAGCGGAACGCGCGCCGTTTGTCCGACGGCATCCACCCGGCGACCACGAACTCCTGGCGCTTGATGCACTTGGTCTTGACCCAGCTGCCGGAGCGCGCGCCAACGTATTTCGATTTCCCCAGCTTCGAGACGACGCCCTCCAGCCCCGCTGCACAGAAGCGTTCCAGCAACTTCTCGCCGCTACCCTCGATGTGGTCAGAGTAGCGGATATGCTGAGCCTGAGTGAGGAGAACAGCCTTCAAACGTGCCTTGCGCTCGAGAAGCGGCAGACGCGCGAGGTTCTCCCCATTCACCTCGAGGAGATCGAAAGCGAAATAGTCGATCGTCGCCGGCGCTGCCTTGAGGGCGTTCTGCAGCGCCTGGAAGTTTGACCGGCCTTTCGCGTCGAGCACCACTGTCTCCCCATCTATCAGCGCCGATTTGACGCGGAGCTTTCTTGCTTCCGCAACAATTCCGGGGAAGCGGTCGGACCAGTCGAGCCCTGAACGCGTGTAGCAGCGCCCCTCTCCGCCCCCGACGGCGAGGAGCGTGCGGTAGCCGTCGTACTTCATTTCATGAATCCAGCCCGCACCCGCCGGGATGGCGTCAACTAGGGTGGCGAGCTGAACAGGCCGAAACGGAGGCGGCGCATATGCCTTAGCGTTTCTTCCGCTTTGAACCGGCTCCATGACGCGGGACTTCTTCTTCGTTGCTATACGCACCATTCGTCCGATCGGCCTTCTTCCCGAATTTGCGATTTGTGAGCGCCCTCGGTATCGTTTCGAAAGGTGCAGTTACTTCGAAAGCTTTCGAGCCGCGGCGTCCAGTCGTTCGCGGTCGTTGCCGATCTGCTTGATCAGGCCCTCAGCCTGTTCTTTCGTGATGCCGTGCTTTCGCGCGAAGTACTCGACCTCGTAGTCCTCGCCGCCTGCCACGCGCTCCCGGTCCGCTGCACCGCGTTTCGATCTGTCGTCAGACATCATGCTCCTCCGTATCCAGCTAACTTTTTGAAGCCTCCGAAGTTTCACCATGACTGTCGATTGCAAGTCGGCGGCGCTCGGCGAAGTGGCCGAGCAGTGCGCGTTCTCGGCGTCAGGCAAGGACCAGGGCAGATTTGGTATGCGCACCTGATAGGAAGCCCGGGACTCCGCGACAAGATATCAGCCGGCGCAAGCGATTTCGTCTATTTCGTGAAACCCGCGCCGACACCGTGATCCCACGGATGGACTAGGTAGGCGCGATCGAGAAAATGGCTCACGGCCCATGAGCGGTGGGTGCTCCCGTTCTGAGATGAACGCCAACTCCTCGTGCTTCCGGCAACCGCTGCCCCCTCGACCATCGCAGGAAACCCCTCCCGGCGCCGCCTTCCGAGCACCGGACCGGGCATTGCCGTCGAACCGGTCCTCGGCAACGATGCGTCCCTGGCGGATGACGATGCGCCGGCGTAGGCGTGAACCTCAACCGGCCGTCCGACGGCAATGGCCGCGGTCGAATATTTGTTAGCATCGGGTAAATAGACCAGCTGGTTGTCGTGCCCCGTTGATTAGCGCGTCGAAATCGTCTTCGGTAAGCGCGGGATGGCTCAGCAGGGTCCAGCGACGGGCTGGATCGCATGCCAGTATTCCTCGACCAGATCGGCAGTCTTTTGGGTCGTATGGCTGGAGGCGATCGAACTCCTTGTCTCGGTGCCTTCCAACTCGACGTAGCTGCCCGGCAACCGCCGGCTTGCCGTGCTGCCGCAAACCGGCATGGCCAGGAGGCTGGTCGCGTTGGCGCGATCCACGCGCCAGCCACAGTCGCACGCGGTCACGTAAGACGCCCCGATTTCACTCGGCGACTTCTACGGCCTAGTTCTTAAGTTCCGCGAATTTCGCTGCCATCGTCGGATTGGACCGAGTCAGCTTCTTAATTGTTACGTCTTGAGCCTTGTCGTTCGCAAGGCGTAAGTTTCGATCGGCTCCTATCAAGGCGTCCTTCGTCTTCTGGAGATGATCGATGGACTTGTCGATCTCATTGATCGCCGTTTGGTAGTGCCTCGAGGCTAGGTCGTAGTTCTTGGCAAAACCGCTCTTGAAGGTCTCAAGCTGATTTTCGAACTGGGTGATGTCGATGTTTTGCGCCTTAACGAGCGCCAGCTCCGTCTTGTATTTCAAAGAGTTTGTAGCCGCGTTCCGAAGAAGCGCAATGATCGGCAAGAAGAACTGCGGCCGGATGACGTACATCTTCGGATAGCGGTGAAAGACGTCGACGATACCGGCGTTGTAGAGTTCGTTGTCAGGTTCGAGCATCGAGACCAGGACCGCATACTCGCAGCCCTTCTCGGTGCGATCCCGGTCGAGCTCCTTGAGGAAGTCCTCGTTTTTGCTCTTCGTGACGGCTTTATCGCTTTCGTTCTTCATCTCGAACATAATGGAGATGATCTCGGTGCCGGCCTCGTCCGACTCTCGAAAGATGTAGTCGCCCTTGCTGCCGGTCCGCGCGTCGTTGTCCTTTTCGAAGTACGCCCGCGAGAAGGCCATCGAGCGCACCCGGTTGAACTCGGTCTCGCAATGCTGTTCCAGAGTCTCACCGACCATCTTGGTCGAGAGCCGGGCCTTCATATCCTTAAGGCGCTCGATCGCGTTATCGCGATCCTTAATCTGCGTTTCGTACTTGTCCTTGAGCGACTGTTCAGCTAGCTGCCTTTCGAGCTGGACCTGCTTGATGCAGTTTTTCAGCTCGTCGCGCTCTCTTTCAACGGTGCCGACCGCCTCTGTCACGGCGAACTTCTTTTCGAGCTCGACGGCCTGGAGCTTGGCCTTCAGCTCCCGGATCTCCTCTGTCTTGGCGGAAGTGACATTATGCAGCTCGTTGGTTAAAACTGCTTCAGCAAGCTCGGAGGCAGCTTTCTTCTCGCGTTCAGCTTGAGTCAGTGCATTCGCAAGCGTGTCACGCTCTTTCTCCACCGCAGCAAGGGCCTCGGTAACCGCGAGCTTCTGGGTGACCTCGCTCGCCTCAAGCCTGGACTTCAGTTCCTGGATTTCGGCATCTTTGGCGGCCGCGGTCATCTGCAAATCGCTGCTCACCTTGGCCTTGGCCAATTCCACAGCGCTCTGTTTTTCCCGCTCGGCCAATTCCAGCCGCTCGTGCAGCTGTTTTTCAAAGTCGCTGTCACGGACCTGCTTCAGGATCTCCGCATATCCGGATTCGTCGACCTTGAAGGCCCTGTTACAGTGGGGACAGATGATCTCGTGCATGTTCCTGTCCAAAGGTTTCGATCGGCTGCTGATATCCAAGCTTCTTGCTAGCCGAGAGCGGCCCTCCGCTCAATTAACAACAAAATTAGAAACATGGCCGTTCGGGCGGTCAAGCTAGACGGAGCGGTTTTGCGCAATTTGCTTTAGCAATCCCCGCCTTTTCACGTTCCAACACAGCATTCGATTGTAAAATTGAAAATGCGATTGGCCGACTACGCCGGCCCACTTGTCCCCGCTCCTCAGAAGGTGCCCAAGCGTGCCTATCCACCGCCGAAACGGACGAGCGGCTTGCTTGCTCCGTACATATCAAACGTTTTGGAGAGCATCAGACCCAGAGCCGCGATGTGCTGGCGCCCGCTTACGCTGCCACCATTCACAGAAGAACAGGGCTCGGAATATCCGGCCGTTGTAATCCCGGTATTCACCGGCAGGTGCAGAGCACAATGCGGGGCGCCCTGCATATTCCTCGTGGGTCAGTATCACGGGGTGCGCGGCATCGCCGGACGGCTGATGCGACTGGCAGACGGCACGCTTCCGTGACGCTGGATCAATCCGGACAAGGCGCTACCGTGGGTCGAAAAGCAGATTTGGCTCAGCCTCGCGGAGAGCTAAGTCACGGCAATCCGCCCTGCACTCAAATTCACGGTTGTGGTGATGACCGGCTGGCCTGCGCGACCCGGAATTGCTTCGGATTTGGTCCATGCTTCAAAGGTGGCACGGTTTTGCAGACCGTGAGCGAACGCGAAACCTGGCCCATTTAGCTGGTTGACTCAATTACCATCGCCGTCTCCAGAATTTGTGATTATGTTTCCATCTGTGTAGGGGGATAGGTCATGTCTTCTGAACTTCGTTCGCGTCGTCTCGCTGTTCTAATCGATGCAGACAATACTTCCGCGAAAATCGCGGATGGATTGTTCGAAGAGATTGCTAAAATCGGAGAAGCAAGCGTTCGCCGAATCTACGGCGACTTCTCCAGCCCTCGTTCTAAAGGCTGGGCGGATACACTTTCGAAACACGCCATCATACCTCAACAGCAGTTTGCCTACACCACAGGCAAGAATGCGTCCGACATCACCTTGGTGATCGATGCAATGGACCTACTTTATAGCGGTCGGTTCGATGGATTTTGTCTTGTTTCCTCGGACAGTGACTTTACCCGCCTCGCCGCCCGCATACGTGAGCAAGGTGTCGATGTTTTTGGATTCGGTGAGCAGAAAACTCCGGAGAGCTTTCGACAGGCCTGTCGGAAGTTCGTGTACACGGAGAATCTGTTTACAGATGCTGCCAATAGTCAGGATGCGGCCTCAATTTCAAAGCCTCTTCGGCCCCCGGGCGCAGCTACTCCCATTATTAAAAAGGTCATCATGCAGATGGAGAGCGAAGACGGTTGGGTCCCGCTAGGCGAAGTCGGGAAACAGCTTGCTAACCTGGCCTCCGACTTTGATCCCAGAACCTTCGGCTTTCGCAAGCTAAGCGATCTGGTGCGAAAGACAAATTCGTTTGAAATCGATCACCCCAAAGGTGGCTCCATGCGAATTCGCACAAAATCCTCCACCAAACCACCTTCAAAATCGAAGACTCCCGCCAAGACTGGGACCTGAAAAGGAGTCGCTCGAAGCAAATAGTTTCTGGGTTAGCCACCGTCTTCAGGCGGCGCATTGATCTGATGGGGAACAGTCACAACCGGGGCGGAGTCGGCGCACGTCCCTTGGACATCGGCGCTCAATCCGATCGACGAACGCAAGGTCGAAAGGTTCGGCTGGTATCCGAGGGTGTTCTCACAACGACCTTCGATGGCCGAACTGTCACCTATGTATTTGGCGAACTGGACATGCTGGTGCCCGCTTACGCTGCCACGATTCACAAGAGCCAGGGCTCCGAATATCCGGCCGTTGTAATCCCGATGCTCACTCAGCATTACGCCATGCTGCGGCGGAACCTGCTCTACACCGGGGTCCCGCGAGGCAAGAAGCTGGTCGTGGTGATAGGTCAGAAGAAGGCTGTTGCGATCGCGGTGCGCAATGTCTCAGGCATACGGCGGTGGTCAAACTGGCAGAGTGGCTGGATTCTCGATCACCCGGTTAGTGGCTCATCGATCGTGGAAAAAATAATGGCCACGTCCGTTCATCGCCTTTGGCCTGGCTCTGCGCGCGAACGGCAGGCGGAAGGCGCCGGCAGGGCCGAGGCCATTGCGGAGTCCGCTACCGATGCCCTCGATCTCATTCGCAAGGCGCGCGATGCGCGCCGCGCTGCTGCCGATGCCGCTGCTGATCCTGGCCGGCTGCGCGACGACGACGGCTTCCGTCGGGACTGATGCGGTCACCTGCTCGGCCTTCGAGCCGATCCGGTGGTCGAAGAACGATACCGACGGGACGATCCGGCAGGTCAAAGAGCACAACGCGGCCTGGAAGGCGATCTGCGCTCCGCAGAAGCAAGACTAACCGAGGGAATTCCGGTTGTTTTCCGGGCCACGATCGGTGATCTATCCTGGCCAAGGATGGATCACGTGCACAGCTTCGAAGACATAAAACCCGGCGCCCGCCTGCGTGGCCTTGACCCCGCTGGGGTCGCGGAGGTCGTTCAGGTCGCTAAATTCGGCCCCGATGCCTTGAACCTGGTCTTCCGGGTAGATGGTCGGGTGGGCGAGCGCCTCGTCTATCGGGGCGAGGAGATCGGCTTCGAATTCCTCGAAGCGGGGCGAACCTATGCATTCGACGCCGACGGCGGCTTGCTGCGGCTTGCTTCCGAAGCATACCGAATCCGGCTTGCGTACCTTTTCGACCCCTACCTCGCGGTGAGCGCTTCCCAGATCGAAGCGCTTCCCCATCAAATCACAGCCGTTTACGGGGAAATGCTTCCCCGTCAGCCGCTTCGCTTTTTGCTCGCGGACGATCCGGGCGCCGGAAAAACCATTATGGCGGGCCTGCTGATCAAGGAGTTAATGATCCGCGGCGATCTTGAGCGTTGTCTCATTGTTGCACCCGGCGGCTTGGTCGAGCAGTGGCAGGATGAAATGTCCGAGAAATTCGGACTGGCCTTCGAGATTCTAACCCGCGACCAGATTGAAGCGTCGATTACCGGAAATCCCTTCGTCGACAAGAGCCGCTTGATCTTGCGGCTAGATATGGCCGCACGATCCGATGAGCTGAAGGCCAAGCTTCAAGCAGCGCCGGATTGGGATCTCGTGATCTGCGACGAAGCCCACCGCATGGCTGCGTCCTATTTCGGCGGCGAGGTGAAGGAGACGCAGCGGCACAAGCTGGGCAAGCTTCTCGGTACGAGAACCCGGAACCTGCTGCTCATGTCGGCGACGCCGCATAACGGCAAAGAAGCCGACTTCCAACTCTTTATGGGCTTGTTGGACGCCGACCGCTTTGAGGGCCGCTTCCGCGAGGGCGTGCACAAGGCCGACGTGTCGGACATGATGCGCCGGCTTACCAAGGAAGAGCTCTATCGCTTCGACGGGACTCCCCTGTTTCCTGAACGTCGCGCCTATACAGCGAGCTATTCGCTGTCGCCTGCGGAGGCCGATCTCTATCAGGCGGTCACCACCTATGTGCGCGAGGAAATGAACCGAGCCGACCGGACCGGTGATGACAAGCGCCGCATGAATGTGGGCTTCGCGCTCCAAATCCTCCAACGGCGTCTCGCGTCTTCTCCGGCGGCAATTCATCGTTCGTTGGAACGAAGGCGAAAGCGGCTCGAAGAAAGGCTCCGCGAAGAAAGGCTGATGCGGCAAGGTGGAACGGTGCCGCTCGCGAAAGCGCCGGACCTGCCAACCTACGATCCCGACGACATCGAAGAAGTACCGTCAGAAGAAGCAGAAGCCGCCGAAGAGCAAATCCTCGATCAGGCGACGGCTGCACAAACACTCGCCGAGCTCGAAGCGGAGATCGCTATTCTCGCCGACCTCGAAGATCGTGCGTTGCGCCTCAAGCTCTCCGGACAGGACGCGAAGTGGCGTGAACTGGAATCGATCCTCGACGAGCCAATGATGCTCGATCAGGCCACCGGCTTGCTGCGCAAGATACTGATCTTCACCGAACCGAGGGATACGCTCGAATATCTTCAACAGAAGATCACGGCCCGCATTGGCGACCCTGCGGCAGTTGTCGTTATTCATGGCGGCATCGCGCGCGAAGCTCGGCGGGCCGCCATCGCGGCTTTCAATTCCGATCCTGTTGTCCGCGTCATGATCGCGAACGATGCCGCTGGCGAAGGCGTCAACCTTCAGCGCGGCGCCCACCTCATGGTCAACTATGACCTGCCTTGGAATCCGAACCGCCTGGAACAGCGCTTTGGCCGCATCCACCGCATCGGCCAAACGGAAGTCTGCCACCTCTGGAATCTGTGCGCGGTCAACACGCGCGAGGGCGAAGTCTATCGCCGTCTGTTGGAAAAACTGGAGGAGGCGCGCGCAGCGCTCGGCGGCAAGGTCTACGACGTTCTCGGTGAATTGTTCGAGGGCCATGCGCTGCGCGACCTTCTGGTCGATGCGATCCGCTATGGCGATCGCCCGGAGAAGAAAGCCGAGCTCTTTCGCAAGGTCGATGGTGCGGTCGATGTGGACGCGATCGAGAAACTGGTCGCCGAACGCAAGCTCACATCGGAAGGCATGGACCCGCACGCGGTCAGCGAAATCCGCGAGCAGATGGAGCGAGCCCAGGCGCGCCGGCTCCAGCCGCATTTCATCGGCGCGTTCTTCCGCGAAGCCTTCACGATGCTCGGCGGGCGCATTGCCGAACGCGAGAAGGGCCGCTTTGAAATCACGCGGGTGCCGTCGATCCTGAAGGAACGGGACCGCCTCATCGGCCGCTCCGATCCGGTGCTCGATCGCTACGCCCGCATCACCTTCGAGAAGAATCTTATCGCCGGCCAGCCGCAGGCCGAGCTTGTCGCGCCCGGCCATCCCCTGCTCGAAGCCATCGTCGATGTCGTCCTTGAGCGGTTCCAGCCGCTACTCGTTCAGGGCGGGGTGCTGGTGGATGAAGCGGATACGGGTAACGAGACACGTCTCTTGCTCTATCTCGAACATGCAATCCGCGATGGCCGCACCGGGCGCTCTGGCGAACCCCGCACGGTGTCGCAGCGGCTTCAATTCACCTTCCTGAAGGAGGACGGCAGCGCGGTCGATGGAGGACAGGCTCCCTATCTCGACTACCGCCCGATCACCGCGGACGAACGCAAGCTCGTCTCCGACGCCATCACCGCGCCCTGGCTTTCGGGTCAGGTGGAAAGCCGCGCGCTGGGCTACGCCATTCAATCGCTGGTGCCGCAACATCTCGAAGAGGTGAAGACGCGGCGGATCGTCGAAATCGACAAGGTCGAACGCGAAGTCAGGGCGCGACTCACCCGCGAAATCAATTACTGGGATGTGCGCGCCGCCCGGCTGCGCGAGGAGGAACGCGCTGGCAAGGATCAGCGCATCAATGCCCAGAACGCCGAGGCGACGGCCGCGCGTCTCGTCGAACGGCTGCATAAACGGCAAGCGGAACTCGATCGCGAGCGCCAGATCTCGGCGTTGCCGCCCGTCCTCAAGGGAGCGGCGCTGGTGATCCCAACGGGGCTCCTGAAAGCGCGTGCGCCCGAAGTGCCCCCGCCCGAGGCGAAGCCGGACGGATTTGCGGAAGACCCGGTCGCCCGCGCGATGTTCGAAAAGCTCGCCATGGAGGCGGTCATGGCGGCGGAGCGTATGCTCGGCAACGAGCCGCGCGATGTGTCCGCTGAAAAAAAGGGCTACGATATCGAAAGCCGCGATCCCCGCGCCGGGCACCTCCGCTTCATCGAGGTGAAGGGCCGGCACGCGGATGGCCGCGACGTGATCGTGACCAAGAACGAAATCCTCGCCTCGCTGAACGCGCCTGAGGCCTTCGTCCTCGCGATCGTGCAGGTCGACAGCGGCTTTGCGCGGGAGCCAGTCTACGTGCGGCAATTCTTCAAGCGGGAGCTGGGGTTTGCAGAAACGGCGGTGGTCTTCAACGTGAATGATCTGCTATCCCTTGGAGCAGGGCCGGGTTGAGGCCCTAATTCTAGGGATGCCCAGTCACCGCTGATCGCGTCGGCCGCTTTCCCTCGTCTTTTCAGAGAGTTGGCATGGCAGCGAGCCCGCGCAAGAAACTGATCGAAGTCTCGATTCCGCTAGAGGCAATCAATGCCGCCTCGGCGCGGGAGAAGTCGATCCGGCACGGGCACCCTTCGACCTTACATCTGTGGTGGGCGCGTCGTCCCCTGGCAGCTTGCCGGGCGGTGCTGTTCGCGCAGCTCGTGGACGATCCTTCGTCGTGGCCGGACAAGTTCCGGACCGAGGAGGCGCGGGACGCCGAGCGCAAGCGCCTGCACAAGGTCATCGAGCGGCTGGTGCCTTGGGAGGCTTCGAACGACGAGGCGGTGCTGAACGAAGCGCGATGGGAGATCGCGCGCTCGGTAGCCTGGGGCTTGGGCGAAGAGCCGCCGCCAAAGGGCGATAGGAAGGCGGTCCTCGATTATCTCCAGGCCAAGGCGCCTCCGGTCTATGACCCGTTCTCTGGCGGTGGGTCGATCCCTTTGGAGGCGCAACGCCTCGGGCTGCGCGCCTATGGCTCGGACCTCAACCCGGTGGCGGTGCTGATCGGCAAGGCGCTGGTGGAGATCCCGCCGAAATTCGCCGGCATGCCGCCCGTCAACCCAAAGGCTCAGGCAGAACTCAAACGTGGGCGCTGGAACAGCAAGGGGGCGCAGGGCCTTGCTGAGGACGTGCGCTACTACGGTCAATGGATGCGCGATGAAGCCGAAAAGCTCATCGGCCATCTTTATCCGAAGGCGAAGCTGCCGGACGGATCGGAAGCAACGGTGATCGCTTGGCTATGGGCGCGGACCGTGCGCTCGCCCGATCCGGCTGCGAAGGGCGCGATGGTGCCGCTGGTCTCGTCCTTCATGCTCTCGACCAAGGATGGGAAGAAGGCTTGGGTTGAGCCGGTGCTCGATCCGAAAGCTCAGGATGGATACCGGTTCGAGGCGAAGAGCGGAAAGCTCGCAAAGGATGAAGAAGGGCGACTCAGAGACGGGACCATGTCGCGCTCTGGGGCGACTTGCATCCTGACCGGTACCTTCATGCCCTTTGAGTACATCCGCGAGTGCGGACGGCGTGACGGTCTGGGAAGTCGATTGATGGCGATGGTCGCAGAGAGCGAACTGGGCCGAGTGTATCTCACGCCGACCGCCGTCCACGAGAAGGCCGCGGAAATAGACAAAATAGCCGCTGAAGAAATTGCCGTCTCGATACCTAACAACACTAGAGACTTCCGAACGCAGTTGTATGGGTTGCCTACCTTTCGCGACTTGTTTACCGCGCGACAACTTCAGGCGATGACGATGTTTTCTGACCTCGTACCTAAGGTCAGAGAACGGGCGTTTAAGGACGCAACTGCCGCGAATCTCGTGGCCGATGAGGGTCCCCTCCGCGCAGGCGGCACCGGCGCGGCCGCCTATGCCGACGCTATCGCTACCTACTGCGCGTTCGCCGTGAGCAAAGCATCGACTCGATCATGCGCTCTTGCTATTTGGGAACCGGGAATGGGACGGCTTGCGGGCGCGCTTGGGCGGCAAGCCATTGGTATGCAATGGACGTATGCGGAGACCAATCCTCTCGCTGGGGCAGGCGGCGATATTCAAGGGACCGCCAATTCGGTCGCAGAAAACATAGACAACCTTGGCATCGGTGCGCCGGGCGAGGTCAAAAACCTTGCGGCTCAAAGAAACATTTTCTCCGATCGCCCCATTCTTATTTCGACGGACCCGCCATACTATGACAACATTGGCTATGCCGATCTTTCCGACTTCTTCTACATTTGGCTTAAGCGTTCGCTAGGACCGGTTTGGCCGGACCTATTTCGCCGGATCACAACGCCTAAGGAAGAAGAACTCATCGCCGCGTCTTACCGCCACGGCGGTAGAGAAGACGCGGAGGTTTTCTTCATGACGGGCATGGGCCACGCCCTCACCGCGATGCGAAAAGCTTCCGTGGATAGCGAGCCGCTCACCATATTTTACGCCTTCAAGCAATCTGAAACAGGCGAAGACGGCGTGACTTCCGCTGGTTGGGCCACTTTTCTTCAGGCCGTGATCGATTCCGGCTTGGGCATCGACGGCACATGGCCCATTCGCACGGAAGCCACAAATGCGCTGAAAGCGCACATCAACGCGCTCGCATCATCCGTTGTCCTGGTCTGTCGCAAGCGCAGTGCTGCGGCTGAGACTGTGACACGGGCCGAGTTCATCCGAGCCCTGAAGCGCCAGATGCCCGAGGCCATCGACAAAATCCGCAAAGCAGGTGTCGGTCCAGTGGACATGCAGCAATCGGTCATCGGACCGGGCATGGGCGTGTTCTCGCGTTACGCCAAGGTTCTCGAGGAGACGACAGCGCCATGTCGGTGAGAACCGCGCTTTCGCTGATCAATCGGGTCTGGGAAGAAATCGAGAACGAACTTGATACGGCCTTCGACGCTGAAACGCAGGTCGCGCTAGCCTGGTTCGCCACCTACGGCTTCGATGCCAAGCCCTCCGGCGAACTGATCACGCTCGCAAACGCGAAGAACGTGCCCCTCAATGCGCTCTTCGCTTCGGGCGTTTTCTCAGACGGCAGAGGGAAGGCGGGCCTCACCGCGCGCGTCGATCTCCCGGAGGATTGGACGCCCGCCTCCGACAAGGCTTTGACCGTATGGGAATGCGTGCAGCACACAGCGCGCGTGCTGAATGCCGAAGATGGTGGCGGGGAAGCCGCGGCCCGGCTTGTTTCGGAAATGGGATCGAAGGCCGGTGAGGCCCGCGCGCTCGCCTATCGACTCTATGAGATCGCTTCGCAGAAAGGCTGGGCCTCGGAGGCTTTGATCTACAATGAGCTCGCCCAGGAATGGCCGAAGCTCGAAGAACTGGCGTCCACCGCCGGCGCGCGCCGTGCGGCGACCGGCGCCCAAGCCGACCTGTTCTGATCGGCCGGAGGATCGCACCATGTCGGCCGAGAAGGAAACGCTGCGACGGGTTCAGGACGGGCTATTCCACCTGCAAAAGGGTCTAGCGCCGTTCGTCGAAGGCCGCATGAAGGGCAAGCACGGGGCGAACTGGCTGCATTATGCAAGCCGCGCCACGGGCGGCAGCCCGAGCGCAAAGCTTGACGCTTACGGTCTTCTGAAAACCATCGTCGACAACTGGCGCGAAGTCTTCGACGACGCCTTCGGCCGCAACGACAAGCACAAGGCGCGCAATTTCACCTCGATGGCGCTTGAAGCGCGCAACGCGATCTCGCATCTCGCAATCGGGCTGCAAGACGACGAGGCGCTCCGCTATCTCGATGCCATGCACCAGCTTCTCAAACTGGTGAAGGCGCCGGCCGGCGAGATTGCCGAGCTTCGCAAGCTCTACGACGAGCAGCGGCAGTCGGGCGCGACGGCCAAACCGGCCGCGACAGAGTCGCCTCCCGCGCCCGCACCGAAATTCGATCTTCCGATCGGCGACGCGCTGTTGAAGCCGCTGAAGCCGTGGATCGAGGTCGCGCTTCCGCATCCGGACGTGCTCGCCAACCGATTCAAGGAGGCGGAATTCGCCGCCGATCTGTTCGCGGTCGATGCCGGCCACGCAACCGACGACTACGCCCTGCCCGAGAATTTCTATCGCATCACGTTCCTGACCGAAGGTTTGAAGCGGGTGCTCACGAGTAGCTTGCAGCGCGTCGCCGACACGGGCGGCGATCCGGTCATCGGACTTCAAACCGCGTTCGGTGGCGGCAAAACGCACACGATGCTTGCCGTCTATCACCTCGCCAAAGCGGCCGACCTGAAGCACCTAGAAGGCCTGGCGCCGATCGCCGAGATCGCTGGTGTGAAGGCATGGAAGCAGCCGCGGGTCGCGGTGTTTGTCGGTTCCTCGAAAGGCACGGACGTTTCGCTGAACCTCAAGGACGGCCCGGAGGTCCGCACGCTCTGGGGCTATATCGCCTGGCGCCTTGCCGGCGATGCCGGCCTCAAGCTGGTGGCGCAGTCGGAAGCCGCGCGGACGAATCCCGGCTCGGAGATCATGGTCGAGGTGCTGAAGCTCGCCGGCCCCTCGATCATCCTTCTCGATGAGCTCGTGGCGTTCGCGCGCCAATTGCCGGACGAGCGCTTCGAGGCGTTCCTATCCTTCATTCAGTCGCTCACCGAGGCCGCGAAGATGGCGCCCGGCGCGCTCGTGGTCGGCTCGCTGCCGGAGAGCGATTCCGAGGTCGGCGGCCAGAAGGGCAAGGAAGCGCTGCTTCGGCTTGAAAAGATTTTCGGCCGCGTGCAATCGCCATGGATGCCTGCGTCGGGCGACGAGACCTACGAGATCATCCGCCGGCGCCTATTCCAAGCGCTCGATGCCGACGGCGAGAAGGCGCGCGACGAGACCGTCAAAGCCTTTCACGATCTCTATCGGAAGAACCAGGCCGAGTTTCCACCTGAGGCCAAGGAGAAGCGCTATGAAGAGCTTTTTCGCCTTTCCTATCCGATCCATCCCGAACTGTTCGATCGGCTTTCGAAGGATTGGGCGAGCCTCGACAAGTTCCAGCGCACGCGCGGCGTCCTGCGCTTTATGGCGAACGTCGTGGGTGTCCTATGGCACGCTCAGGTCCGCGATCCTTTGATTACGCCTGCCCGCGTGCCGATTGCCCATGAACGGGTGCGGGCAAGCGTCCTCTATCCACTCGATCCGGCCTTCAGCGCGGTAGTCGATAAGGAAGTGGACGGCGACAGCTCTTTGCCCGCGCGGATGGAAGCGAACCCCTCCCGGCGCATCTCGCAAGCTCGCGCGGCAACGCGTGCGGCGCGCGCCGTCCTCCTCTGCTCCGCGCCGCTGGTCGGTCAGCCCAATGCGGGCCTTACCGGCCAAGGGCTTCGTCTTGCCTGCGCCGAACCGGGTGATCAACTCGCGATCTTCGGCGAGGCGCTGCGCGAACTCACCGAGCGCGCGACATACCTTTATGAGGAAGCGGGCCGCTACTGGTTCTCGACCCAACCGACGCTGAACAGACTCGCCGATGATCGTGCCAAGGCGCTGCCCGAACACGAGGTAGACGCGGCGATCGCGCAGATTCTTCGTGATGATGCCGACCCCAAGAAGGGCGGCTCGAAAGGCGGCTTCCATCACGTCCATACCGTGCCGGACGATCCCATCACGATCGACGAGGCTAGCGCGCTGTCGCTCGTCATTCTCGGTCCGTCGAGCTTTCATGCCGGCAAGGGGGCATCGAAGTCGCCCGCGACCGACGCGGTCACTGAAACACTGATGCGTTGCCGCGCAACCCAGCGGCGCCTTCGCAACACGTTGATCTTCGTCGCGGCGGACGAGACCCTGCTGAGCACGGCGCGGGAGGTGATGCGGAAGGCCATTGCCTGGCGCGAGATCGCCGACGACGAGCGACTTCAAAAGCAGCTTCCGACCGGCCAGATCGCCGATGCCCGCGAGAAGGCGAAGACGAATAAGGATGCGGCGCTGAAAGCGGTTCGAGCTGCCTGGAGCCACATCCTCTATCCGATGAAAAGCGATACCGCCGGCAAGCCCTTCGATCTCGAACACGATCCGATCACCGCGCGCGACCGCGCCGCCGTTCCGATCGTGGTCTATGACAAGGCCAAAGCCGACGGCATTGCGCTCGAGAAGCTTGGAACGGAGCGCCTTTGGCTGGCGCTGAAACCGATATGGCCAGACGATCGGCCGCACTTGGCGATCTCTGACGTAGCCGACTGGTTCTCATCGTATGTCTATCTTCCAAAGCTGCGCGACGGCGTTGTGCTTCAAGCAGCGATCCGCGATGCCGTAGGGAAGCTCGATCCAACCTTCGGCTATGCCGATGGCTTCGATGAAGGAACGAGGCGCTATCGGAATCTAATTTGGGCGAAAAGCCCACCCGATATCATGCCGCCAACAGCGGTGCTCGTGCGCGCCGCCGAGGCAGTTGAGCAGCTCAAGCAGCACGCTGGGGCCGCCGAGGCCCCAACTGGCGCGGGCGGCGGACCATCGCCGACCGAAGGACCGACAACGCCAACCGACGGAGGAGCGGCTCCGGCCGAGGGTGGCAATCCGCGCCGCTTCTTCGGCTCGGTTGAGATCGACATGGTTCGCCCGGTGAAGTCCTTTGATGCTATCTTGAATGCGGTCGTAATGGAGCTTCAGCGGACCCAGGGCGCAAAGGTGAAACTCACGCTGGAGATCCAAGCCGAAGCGCCATCCGGTTTTCCCGAGGGAGAGGTCAGCGTCGTTCGCGACAATGCCAAGCAGCTTAAGTTCAAGGCGGAATCGACCGGATTCGAGGACTAGCTGCCCCAACGCTCAGGCGCCCGAATGGCAAGGTGTTGGCGAGTTGACAAACGAACGCCCCGGACTTGCGTCCGGGGCGTTTGTTCAACCCCTTGTTCGATCAAGGGGAATTTGGTTGCGGGGACTCTGACCCTCAGGTTATGAGCCTGACGAGATGAATTTCAGCCAACTCGCGTCCCGGTCGGACTAATCAAGGCTCGGTTTTCCGCCGGGCATCTTCCGTGTTGGCAGCTAGCAGTTACGAAACGTTAACCAATCCAATTTTCAGAGGACACATATTTCCGGCACACGTTTCAGCGCGCGTGAGGCCCCCGCCCTGGCCATGTACCCCCCGGGGGTGAATTTCCGCGCACCGCGCTGACCCGCCACGACCCGCCGATGGCACGCGACCTTTCCTGGTCGCATCCCCTACAGCCATCGGATACCCCAATGAAACGCGATCTCTATATGGAAGTGTCGGCGCGCATTGTTGCCGAGCTGGAAGCCGGCGCCGCGCCCTGGATCAAGCCCTGGTCAGCCACTCCCGGCGCGAACACGCCATGCAACGCTGCGACCAATCGGCCCTACTCCGGTTGCAACGTCGTTCTGTTATGGATGGCCCAGGCGGCGGGATACCGCTCGCCGCGGTATCTAACCTTCAAGCAAGCCCTGGAGTTCGGCGGCAACGTTCGCAAGGGCGAGCACGGCACCAAGGTCTATTTTGTCAAGCAACTCGAAATCCGCGACGGCGCCGATGACGGACCGTCAACCCGGCTTGTGCCCATGATGCGCGAGTACACAGTTTTCAATGTAGACCAGTGCGACGGCCTTCCCGAGAGCATTACTGCCGGGAAGCCGATGCGCGTTCGCAATCCTGACGCAAGGGACGACCTTGCGGACCAGTTCTTGCGCGCAACTGGCGCCGATATCCGTGAAGGCCATGGCGAAGCGTATTACGTGCCGAGCCGGGATTTTATCTCCATGCCCGCGTTCGGCGCCTTCAAGAGCGCGGATCATTTCTATGGGACGGCGTTTCACGAGCTAACGCATTGGACGGGACACAAGTCTCGCCGTGATCGCGATTTTAAGAACCGCTTTGGGTCGCGAAGTTATGCTGGGGAAGAACTGGTCGCAGAATTGGGCGCCGCGTTCCTATGCGCTGAGTTTGGGTTTGACGGCGATCTTCGGC